>ENA-OQVM01000136-OQVM01000136.1-marine-metagenome-genome-assembly--contig:-NODE-136-length-114235-cov-5.278377_pt1 | contig 114235 bp, 125 predicted proteins | sample MGYA00237776_ERZ505498 | MGnify/ENA primary metagenome ERZ505498 (study PRJEB26159, sample SAMN06265151) | marine metagenome | isolation source: Helgoland LTER site | place: Germany:Helgoland, sampling... | reverse complement strand
TTAAGCCATTTTCTTCAGGAAGAAAGGTGATCACTTCGCCATCTTGCAGAACGAGCGCGTAGCGCTGAGACCTAATTCCCAAGCCAAAGCTAGATGCGTCGATTTCAAGCCCCATCGCTCTGGCAAATGCGGCATCTGGATCAGCCAACATCAAGATGTCCCCGGCATTTTGAGCATGACCCCAGGCATCCATTACAAAGACGTCATTAACTGAGATACACGCGATCGCATCGACTCCTGCTGCAGAAATACTTGCCGCCAATTCGACGTATCCGGGAAAATGAACCTGGGAACATCCCGTGGTGAAAGCACCCGGTACGGCGAAGAGTACAACTCGACCGGACCCTAGAATCTCGGTACTTGAGACCGTCGCCGGAACTCCATCGAGCATTGTCCGGAGTTCCACCTCGGGAAGTGAATCGCCAACAGCAATAGTCATGTCAAGTTCCTTCGTTGAAGGTTTATAAACCGGCATTCAGTCGTTGTAGTAAGGGTCCCCACCAGTGGCCCAGCTTCCACTTTCGGCACAGCGGATACTATCAATAACTGAACAGCCGCGTAGCCTTATTTCGATGGGTGCCTATTTGTCTCACATGATTCGGGACACCCATCACGGGAGTCGGCGATAAACTAGAGCCATGAGTCAAAGTGTTGTCCGCAGTTTTCAGGAGTCAGTCACTGTCCAAGCTTCTGCGCAGACGTTATATGACCTAGTTTCTGACATCGGACGTACTGGTGAGTGGAGCCCTATTTGCATAACTTGCTGGTGGGATGACGAGACTACGGCGGGCGAAGTGGGAGCCTGGTTTACCGGGCGCAATGTCCTCCCCGAGCGTACGTGGGAGTCCCGCTCCCAAGTTGTAGTTGCTGAACCCGGTCGGGAGTTTGCGTGGTTGGTTGGAAACAAATATGTCCGTTGGGGATACACCTTTGTCGAAGTTGATGGTGGAACGATTCTCACTGAGACTTGGGAATTCCTACCTGAAGGGATTGCCATGTTTGAAGAGAGGTACGGAAGCGAGGCCGCAGCCCAGATTGCTGATCGCACCGAACAGGCACGAAGTGGTATCCCGAAAACATTGGCGGCAATTAAACAAATTGCCGAGTCCACGCTTTAAGTTCACAATTGCGGGCATACGTATAGGGATTTATGAACTTTGTTTGTTCCACATTGGAATCACTCCCGAGCAGGGGAATGGGCTACCACATGAGTTTGTCCCTGACACACCTTGACCTGATCCTCAATTCGTAATTGCCGGGACTCGATAACGATTGCGGTGGTGAGACCGAAAGCCAACTGACCTAAAGAAGGTAAGCGCATTGGAGTTGGAGCTGTCCACCTGCAGGGCGAGTTTGTAGGAGTTGTGCCCGCTGGAAACTTCAGCCACTTTTTGGATCAGCGACCTACCGATCCCTTGGAGTCGGTGGTCACTCTGCACTTTCACCCGTGTGATCACCCCCCAACCGTTGTTCATTGCGATTCGTGCCGCGGCCACTTGCTGTTCATCGATAAATACTGAAAGGTAATAGGCCGGATAGCGATTGATCACTTCTATGAGTGGAGTCGCACCCTGAAAATCACACCAACTTGATGTTGGAACTTCCAGAGTTTCACACCTAATTCCCTTTAATTGTGAGACCGAGGTGTGCTGGGGCGAATTGGGAAAGTCGTTCGTGTCGGCAACCATGATGTCGGTTTCGCCAGCAATGCGCCAACCTTGGGAGTCGAGGTAGTTGTCCAGTTGCGGGTAGATCGCAAGGGGGATTGCAATTGCAGGGATCTGATTGTGCAGTGTGTAGAAAGTGACCGCGTCAGCGATTGCTTGATCAAGTTCAGAATCGGGTTCTCCAAATGGGCGTGCTCCGGTGGGTAGAACGCTGTTGGCAAAGTCACTGTCGTGCTCTGTGAATCGCAAGTTCCAGTTTCCATCTTGCGCGCTGTGAACTCGGGGCCACGTGTTTGTGAGTACCGATTCAATTTCTCGAACGCGCATGCTCAATGGCGCACCCCGACCCGCCTTTGTTGCGACCTCTGAGACAACACGCCAATTCGTGATTGCGTCAGGATCAAATGACTCACTGGCACCATCGCGTGTTCGAATAGTTTTCGGGTCGAGCAGTATGCCCAATAGTTCACGAGTGTTTCCGTGGGAATCGCGTAGAGCGATTGTCAATCTCTTACCGATGTGGGCTTTCGTCGGAAGCGTGACCATATGCGAATTCTAGGTAATGGTTACCATGAACTATGAATATCGCTGAACTATTTAGTGCAGGATCTCCTGGCTGGCTTCGTGTCAGTCCGAAGTTGCACACCTATTGGCACACGTTAACCGCAATCGCGATTGCGATCTTGTTGGCCACTTGCGCTGTAGTCCTTCTTTTCACATGGCAGGTGGAGCTTGTTCGCTCTATTTTTCTGGGGATCGCCGTTCTCGTGATTATTTTGGGAATTTGGATGTGGATCCTGATTGGTCGTAGAGTTCGCTCAATCGGCTATCGGATCGAAGAGCGTGAACTCAAGGTCAGTAGCGGGATTCTGTTTCGTCGAGTGGTCAGCGTCCCATTTGCTCGGATGCAACTCGTTGAGGTGAGCGCGGGGCCATTGGAGCGCGCATTTTCGATAGCTAGCGTGCAGCTGCACACGGCGTCAGCATCCACCGATGCGACGATCCCAGGGCTTGACCCGCAGCAAGCGGCTGAGTTACGCGATGCATTGACCGCGCACAGTTCCACGGCAGGCCTATGAGTGGCGTGACCGTGATGACCGACTTTACGCAGCGGCGTCGTACGGCTAAATTGACGCCTCTTTTGCAGATTCTTAACGCCACTCCAGGACTGATTGTCGCCTTTGTGGTTGCAGGTATGGTGTGGTGGATTGCCTTGATCATGCTGTTTTTCTTTGCTCTTGGCGGGTTAGGTTTGTGGCTGACGTGGCGTAGGCGGATCTTTTGCATCAATGAGGAAAACGAACTCGAAGTAACTTCGGGCGTGTTCTCCCGTCGAACGCGGCGACTACGCATCTCGCGGCTTCAATCGGTTGACATTATGCGCCCGCTGGTAGCTCGACTATCGGGGTATTCGAGCGTGAAGGTGGAAGTCGCGGGCACTGGCGACTCGCGCGTACTACTTTCCTTCCTTCGCGTTAACGACGCTGAAGCGTTGAGAACTGAAATATTGTCGCGAGCGAAGAACGTTGAACAGAGCGAGCTTATTTCCGCACCCGGTGATCCACTTTCTGCTCCTACAGAGAGTTGGAAGTGGCAGGTGCCCAATGGGCGACTGGTCGCATCACTTGCGCTGACTTCCTCGACCTACTTCTTGATAATCGGTACGGTCGCCTCAGTCGCTTTGGCGATCGCAGACCCTTTTGGAGGAACGGGGCTTATTGCGCTAGCGATTGCAGTCGGTGGAGCGGGAATCGGATTAATCAGCCGGTTCACAACATTATTCAATTTCACTATCTCGACGACCGAACGCGGAATCGCGATCTCACATGGACTGTTTACCACTGCGAGTTACACCGTGTCCCCGATTCGGATTCAAGCCATTTCAGTGGTGCAACCAATTGCATGGCGACCATTTGGCTGGTACCAGGTTGATATCAACGTAGCCGGCATGGATCAGGGGAGTCAGAAATCTGGTCCTCGCGTACTTATGCCGGTCGTTTCCCAAGAGCTGGTATTTGATTTGCTTCAACGGGTCCTACCAACGTGGAACTTAGAACCCGATCCTGATTGGTTTTCGGCTGATGCCGGAGCAAGAAGACGTTTCCCATGGCAGTCTGACAGGCTGGCCGTGAGTACCACCCCCGATTTATTTATGGTCAGAGGCGGAGCTTTCACTCGTCGGTTGAGCGCAGCCCCGCATGCGCGCATTCAATCTCTTCGTGTGACACAAGGTCCGTGGGAAAGAAAGTTAGGACTATCTCGCATACATGCTGATTCAGTTCCGGGACCGATCAAACTCGTTGTTAAGGGATTGCTGAGCGAAACGGCCGTGAGCACGGCGCTTTCTGAACTTGATCACATGTTTGGATCGCGTAAAGATCAACATAGTGAGAGCTGGTAGGTCTATTACGTAGTGTTCGAAAAGGTTAAAAAATTATTAATAAGTGGAACGAAGTAGGAACTCCTTTCGTCCTATACCCGAAATCACCAAGGGGATCGACGGCAGGCGGGCGAAGTTGGCCGAGAAGGAGTACTAGATGAAACTCGCAAAGAAGATTGCAACTTTGAGCGTTGCGTCCGGACTTGCAGTAGGGGCGTTCGCAACAGCGACTCCCATATTTGCTCACGGCTATGTTGATGGACCAAAGTCACGGGCGTTGCTGTGCAAAGAGGGTGTGAACACGAATTGTGGATCGGTGGTTTATGAGCCGCAAAGCTTGGAGTACCTCAAAGGGTTCCCCCAAGCTGGTCCGGCCGACGGTAAAATTGCTTCAGCAAACGGCCAATTCGGTGGCCTGCTTGATCAACAATCCAGTACTCGCTGGGCAAAGACGGAGATAACTTCTGGCCCCCTTCTCATGGACTGGACCTACACCGCCCCTCACTCAACCGATGGCTGGTCCTACTACATGACCAAAACGGGTTGGGACCCTAATTCTCCATTGACTCGTTCCCAGTTTGAAGAGATCGCGGTCATTGACCATGATGGTTCAAAAGCTTCAACTAACCCCGATCATGTGATAAACGTTCCCGCAAATCGAAATGGGTATCACGTGATTCTCGCAGTATGGGATATCTCGGATACGGTTAATGCTTTCTACAACGTGATCGACGTGAATGTGAACGGTGCGGGTGAAGTGACCGAAGCACCTAACGCACCGAAGGCGCTGGTCGCAAGCGAATTGAATTCCGGCGCAGTTGAGTTGAACTGGGAAGATTCCAATAGTGATCGAGCCGATGTGAGTTACGCAGTTTCACGCGACGGTGTTCAAGTTGGTAAGAGCAATGGCACGAGTTTTGTTGACCTTGAGGCGACTCCGGGAGCCACTTACACTTACACGGTTACCGCTAGTGACACTAGTGGAAACCAGTCAGCAACGAAGGCAACCGTGGTGGTTCAAGTTTCCCAAAGCAACGACGCAGACGTAACCGCTCCTACGGTTCCTGCAAATCTCCACACCATGAAAGTGAGCGCTTCGGGCATCAACTTAATGTGGAACGAATCCTTTGATGCCTCCGCAGATGTCACCTACAAGGTCTACCGCGATGGATATCTACGTGCAACGACCAAAATGACAATGTGGCAGGACACTGCGGTATCCGCTGGAAACAACTATAGGTACTCGGTGAGTGCAGTTGACCCCTCAGGAAACGAATCAGCTTCCAGCAATGTTCTTGGCGTAACAACACCGAGTGCACCTGCTCCTGCACCGATAGACAGCGGAAACTGGAATTCACTCGCCGCGTACGTCAAAGGAGATACGGTCACATTCAACGGCGTGACCTATCGAGCTGTTCAATCTCACACGGGAGTCGGTGACCCCAATTGGATCACGGCACTTTCACTCTGGGCCCCGGTAAGCTCGCCCGCGCCGGTGGAGCCTGCACCAACTCCTGTTCCGAACCCAGCACCTGCACCCGCGGGAACATGGAGTTCAACGGGGAGTTACACGGTCGGTGACCGGGTGACAAGCGGTGGAGTGGACTACCAAGCAGTGCAGAGCCACACAGGAGTTGGAGACCCCAACTGGATTTACGCACCCTCATTGTGGAAGAAAATCTAACGCACGATAAATATGTGGATGGCCCCGCGAAAGCGGGGCCATTCACATGCTCACTCTGTGGAGCCCGCGGGAAATCGGATCAGAGCCTGATCCAGTGGTTTGCGCACAAGATCAGGGACAGAACAGAATTCATCCGGATAGCCAACAGGAAAAAGAATGTAGGGGCGTTCAGTTGATGGACGCTCGAATATTTCAGTCAGGAACGCCATGGGGTTCGGTGTGTGGGTCAAAGTAGCTAGGCCCATTGTGTGCAGTGCAGTAATGAATAGGCCGCAAGCAATTCCGACGGACTCATTGACGTAATAGTTTTTCTGCACGGAACCGTCAGGCAGATTGCTCGATTTTTGGGCGAACGCCACGACGATCCAGGGCACAGTGTCAAGAAATGATTTATCGGAATTCGTACCCAGGGGAGCAATTGCTTTTCTCCACGCTGGTGGGAGTCTTCCGCCTTCGTAATTTTCGCGCTCTTCTTCTTCGGCTGCCAAGCGAATTCGGTGTTTGATGGTCGGATCGTTGGTTGCAATAAATGTCCAAGGCTGTTGATGGGCGCCCGAGGGCGCAGTGTTAGCTGCCTTCACTGCCAATTCGATTGCTTCAATCGGCACCTGCTCCTCGCTGAACATGCGCACGCTTCGCCGGGCGTCAACTAACTCAAAGAATTGTTGACCTCGGGCCAAGCCAACCTCAATAGAAATGTGAGCGGGGCGATAGTCCATGGAGCCATCCTTGCTTCGCTAGGGGTTTGAATATTTCTTCCTTGTCGAAAGCTTCCCAAAATATGTCTGCTTTTCACTGCTGATCAAACGAATTGCGACCGTACGCTTTTTTCCAATTCGAATTGAAGGAAGTGTCACTCTGCCCCTTTCATTGGAGCTGAATGTGCCGATGGATTTCCAGTTTCCGTTGATGCGCAGCTGCGCGGCAAATGGAGTTGAGTTGAGTGAGACTTTGACAACAGGCACGCGCCACCTATTTGCCTTGGTGTATTGGATTGGGGCTTTACGTAGTTTTTGCGGTAGTTGTTTCTTGACCAGGACACGTTGGGTATTTCCCACATTTGGACCGACTGAAATTGTGATTCCTGAACCCAATGTCGTGACCGAAGGAAGGGCTATTGGACTCAACGGTGCCGGGTCAAAATTTGCTGGTTCCAAAACAACGGGGTCGCCAACTTGTGCAGGGGTAGTGACGCTCGGTTGGGAAGCGCCGCCATTGTCTGAGGGAGTGAGTTGAGCAACTAGCAGACTCGCAAGCACAGCAAAATTTGGAACACCCATACCGGTGGCCATGTCAAAACCAGTAAGAGCTGAGTAGTTGCCCAAGGATTGAATGTCATTATTGCCGTTTGTCACGTCAGTAAACGCACTCGACATTGAATTGGAGTACACGAGCGAGTGGATATCCATTGAATTGCCGCTATTGGTTATTCGCGCCAAGCCTCGAGCAGAAAGAACCGCATTGACATTGGCGATCCCAATCGCGGTAAGGGGTGTCGCAGCACTAGTCCCGACAACGGGGTACCAAGGAAACGTACTCGCACTGCATGGCGCTACACATGATTGAGATAGTTGACCTGAGTCAACATAAGCCGGAGCTAGATCAACCCCGGTAAGTGCGAATGACACGGTATTTGTGGTTACCGCGCTCACGGTGCTATTGACGACGTTCAGAGCACTAAAAGGTGCTGGAAGCAAAGTGGTGCTGACCAGTTCACCAACTGAAACTCCGTGTGATTCTTCGAAGTAGAGCTTTGCCACATTTGATTGGAGCTCAGCTCCATTGATCGCTATCCCAGGGTTGGCCAATGCGTAGGTTGGCCAACCGGCAAGCGCTGCAAGATCAGGCATCATCCGCATGGCAGGAGCAGACGGGTAGTTTGCACTTGTAGCGGCCCGTTGATACTCAGGCATGGTGTATCGGGAACTCACTCCGCCACCGGTTCCCTCGCCACCGGTAGTTGGGAAATTGGGTAAGTTCGCGCAGTTGGAGTTGGGGGAACTGTCACGCCAAACATAGTTGTCAACAACTGCGCCTGCGGTGTACGAAATATTCAGCCCGTTGCTCAGCGAATCAGATTGCGAATCCCACTGGGTTCCACCCACCGCTAAGACATTGGGATTCGTTGCAGGATATGAAGGAACGAGTCCACCGAAATTCACACTCGCGATCGACGTCACTACGGTCGAGGCCTGATCGGGGTAGATCATTGCCACGGTGAATGTAGTGAGACTCGGTGTGGAAAGAATTCGATACATACCGTCATATTTGGGGGAAAGTGCACCCAGATACACATTTTGGCCGACGATAAAACCATGGTTGGTTGAACTCGTCAAAGTAGCAATTTGTGAGGTGACTTCAAAGCCCGTTAGTGCAATTGTCGTTGCGTCACCGAAATTTGTTCCGGAAGCACTGATGCAACCGCCTGACCCTTCGTCACCGGCTGAGACCACCACAACAACACCGTTTGCAGCGAGTTGGTCGATCACCCAGTCCGCGTCGTTTTCGTCGGTGCCACCGGGTCCAGCCTCGGATTGTCCGTAGCTCACGCTGGCAATGCAACCGCCAGTGGGAAATCCAGATCCTGTTGAGAGGGTCCGTAGACCGGTCCATGGATCTCCGGCAAATTCAAGCCCACAAGCTTCAGCAATATTTACAAAGAGCCCGTACCAGCCTGATCCGGTGGGCGAGTTGACAAGTGTGATGCTCGCGTTAGCCGGAAGCGCTGCAGCTGCCACAGCAACGTCGAGGGTGGCTTCAAGTCCTGCATTAATCGCGCCGGCTGTACCTGAGTTCACATGAGTTGCCATGACAATTGGGTCAAGGCCGCATTGGGCAAGCAAAAGATTAACCGCGTCCACGTTCGCCGTTTGATCGAACTCCCCAATCACAATTTTTTGTACCAATGGGGTGCCGGCGGGAGTAAGTGGCAAGCCCACACTTGAATTCCATTGTTGGGGTGCAAGTCCGAGATTTGTTGAGCCGCCAACGACTGGAGTGCAATCCAGGGAGGGATAGTTGGGTGCAATGAAAGTAGAGTCTGCGACTGCGCTATTGACGCCACTTGAGAGCAATGCAGCGGTGAGAATAGCGATACTTCCTACACGCGAGAAACCAGTTAATCCTGACACTATTTCAGCCTACCGTGAATGACTAGGCTGCCGCCGTGGGTGAAATCTCTGGCGACCGATTCTTTGAACTTGAGGTGGAATCACGTGAACAACTGCTTAAGTGGTTGGATCGCAATCATTCCCGCAAAGAAGGAATTTGGCTCATCACATTCAAGAAAGTTGAACGCGCAAAATACATTTCCACCGATGAAGTGCTTGATTCACTTGTGGCGTACGGGTGGACCGACGGCATTAGACGCAAATTCGATGATACTCGGACTCGACAGTTCGTGAGTCCACGCCGAACTCAACCTTGGGCTCAGAGTTACAAAGACCGGGCAGAACGTTTGATAAGCGAAGGTTTAATGGCCACCCCAGGACAAGCGTCAATTGATTTGGCTAAGGCAAGTGGGATGTGGGAAGACATGCAGAGTGTAGATCAGTTATTGATTCCCCATGACCTGGAAATTGCGCTGGCGCAAAGCATGAACGCTAGACAGAATTTTGATTCATTCCCGCCATCAACTCGCAGAAATATTCTCCGGTGGATTCATAGTGCAAAAACGAATGAAACCAGAGAAAAAAGAGTTTTGACCGTAGCCACTGATTCGCAGAGAGGAATTCGAACACGGTCCAACGGCTGAGCAGTTGTCAAGCGGTCACTGGGTAACTAGTTTCCGATTGCAAACCCTGCTTCCAGATCTCGTTTGTCGTAAGTGCGAAATGCTATGTGGGTTTCCGTCGAGGTGACGCCGTCTATCTTTCCCAATTGATCTGCGACAACGGAGGCAACTTGATCGTGATCCGCGACCTCAATAATTGCGACTAAGTCAATTTTTCCAGTAACCGAGTAGACGCTGCGCACGCCATCAATTTGGGCGATTAGGTTCCCTGCACTTGAGATGTGGGCGGGATTTGTATTGATGAAACAGATCGCTGTGATCATGTTACGTTCCTTTTTAGTAGGTCGCGGATTTCGGTGAGAAGTTCAATATCAGTCGCGGGTGCGGGTTCGGGTGATTGTTCTGGCTGGGTTGCTTTGCGCCAGCGGTTGAAAGGCGCAACAAAGACAAAGTAGAGAATCGCTATGGTCAGCACAAATGTGATTATGGCGTTGATGATTGCGGTGATGTCGAAGATTTGTCCGTTAATGGTGATCACTCCCGCGTCAATCCCTCCACCGGAAAGTAAACCGATAGTCGGGGTGATCACCGCCTCGGTGACACCGCTGATAAGAGCGGTAAAGGCTGCACCGGCAACGAAACCGACAGCAACATCAATCACATTACCTTTTGTAATAAATTCTTTGAAGCCTGAAAGCATGTACGGAGTTTAATGCGTGTCCTACTAGATTGAGGAAGTGAGCGAATTTGTTCTAGTGCACGGGGCAATGCACGGCAGCTGGTGCTGGAAACCTGTTGCTGAGCACCTCGACGACGTCAGTTCGGTGATTGTGGAAAATGCTATCGATCGCAAGCGGTCACGACTTTATGCTCTCCGATCCGCAGGGCACCGCAGAAATACTTAATTGGATTTCTCGGCAGAATCAGCCTGCTGAGCAGCCCGTTTCATTACAGTCGCCCCGCTCACCAACGCCTTACGCCAGGGGAGGACGCCATCAATTTCAATCTCGATACTAAAGCTTAAAAGCGTTCTAATCAGCACAATTATTCCCAGAACCAGCACGTTGTCCAAGTTAGGTTCGACGGCGACTGTGCGGATTAAGTCTCCTGCGACAAGGATCTCAAGTCCGAGAAGCAGCGCTCCACCAAATGTCTGGCGCATTGCCTTGTATGCAACATCGCCCTTTTTGGTTCGAATGTAAGTCCGAACGGAGAAGTACGTTGACCAAATCAGGCCAATTGATATGACGAGTGTGGCAACAATTTCAATTCCATGTGCAACGCCGAGCATTACTTCCGTGTAGGTGGTTTCAGACATGAAGCAGGTATATCACTCCGCTGCGACTTCGGCAATGAGAGCGGTCAGCACTTCCTTGGTGATCGGTCCAATTATTCGCACTGCAATGAGTCCGTCCTTGTCCACGACCAGGGTGCTGGGGAGACCATTGGGTGGGATACCTGGAACGAGTGAGAGCAGCCGGCCTTCGGGGTCGGCGATGCTGGGGTAGGTAATTGCTTGAGCGAAGTTGCGCGCTGACTCAAGGTCGTCGTTGACGTTGAGTCCGAGGAATTGGACTCCAAGTTTTTTAGTGGCCTCCTGGGTGGCAACGAGTTCGGGTGTTTCTTCGATACAGGGTGTGCACCAACTAGCCCAGGCATTAACAACGGTGACTTTGCCCAGGTAGTCGGAGAATGCGATGGGTTCTAGGTCGAGATCTAGACCAGCAATTGGCGGGATCGGTTGGCGGTCTGGAGCGGCGATGAAGGTCAAGCCGATATCTGTTGCCTGCTGCGCGGAGGAGTCACCCAAGTCGCTTTCGTTGATTATGATTGCTGTGTCGCTACTAGAGGAAAGAAAGTTCCCGCAGCCGGTAAGCGTCAACGCAATAAACATGAGAAAGACGACCTTCTTCATGCTTGCGGTGCTTCTAACGCTTCTAACGCTTCTTGGCGTTCGAGTTTGTCGGTTTCTTTTTCTTGGTCTCGCCACCATTCAATCGCTGCGAGCATCATCCAGATTCCGTCAAGCACCATGCCAAGCGCCCACATCAGGGCACCGGCAAATTTCTGGTCGGTGAGGGGATCAAGCCCGGTTGTCAGGCTCGCTTCGACATAGGTGGGATAAAGCGGAATCGGTGCGAAGTGAACCACCATGCCGAGGACTGTTTCGGGGATCATCATTAAGCCAAGTGAAACCAGTCTCACACTAGGCGCGGGTCTCCTTGCGATTAAGTCGTTGCCAATGAGTGGGTAGTAGAACAGCAGTGCAGCGGCTAAGAAAATTGGGCGTTCGATGAAGAGCATCGCGTCGTGGTCGTTAAGAATCCACTCCATGACAAAGATTGCGTGGGTGCCTAGAAGAACAAATGCGAAGAAGGACCAGCCGAAATAGGGGTTGGTGACAAATCTGATCGGTCGGCTGCGCAAGACTCTGACCAAGTTGCGTCGACCTTCCGGTCCGAGATTGACAAACGTCAAAGTGATCTGATTTGAAAGAATAATGAGGGGTCCCGCGACCATCATGATGGCAAGGTGCTGCATCATGTGCGGCCAAAAGGCATCGTGTGACCAAGAAGTAAATGGACCGATATAGGTCGCGATCATGATAGTCATCGCAGCAAGAAATGAAATGGTCTTAAAGATCGACCATGATTGACCGGTGATGTATCGGCTGCGTGCGGCGGCCCACAGGTAAAGAATCGCGAGACCCACCAAATTGACCAGGGCGAAATAGTCGGGCTCCCAGAACGCTAAGCCATTGGGAACTATTTGCATGGGTTCAGGTTAGTTGAACAAATTATGTCCAAGGTTCCCGGATATGTCATGGAACATTTTTCTACTTCTTCCTTGATTCTCGATCCAGATACGTTAGTGTTTGATCCGTAAAAGCGTGGTGTGGGCCGCGGCTCAGCGCCGATAAGCGGGCAATGTGAAGGGTTTTTTGTGAAAAAGTTTCTCGTCACGTTTCTGACCGTGATGGTAGGCGTGGCGATCGTGGCCGGGGTTGGAGCCTTCAACGCTGTTCGACAGGAAGAACCACCCGTATTGGTTGCCAATGTCGTGGGTACGAAAAAAGCTCCCTCAGGCGAGGAAATGCCGCACGCGGAACTGTATTTAGACGTGTATCCCAACAGCTCCTCTCAGGTGCCCCCGCCCAATACACCATCTCCTATTAATCGCGTGCTGTTAGACGGTCAACCGTTTTACCACCCGTCCACAAGTTTGCAGGTTCCCGCACACTCATTGGTCACAATTCATTTCCGTCAGTACGACAGTGGCGGGGAGATTTACAACCCGTACTTTGCGGACGTTCACGGAACCGTCGACGGAACCATGAAGTGGAATGGCGATGTTGTCACAGGGGTCAAGCCCGACGAAGTTGGACATACATTTACCGTCCATCAATACCCAGAATCGAATCAGCCATATTTCTTCATGTCTATTCCGCTTCCCATGAATAAAGCCAATGCAAAAACTGACAAAATGGGGTACCCGGTGGATCCACAAACCATCAGCGTGACGTTCATGACCGGTGAGGCTGGGGAGTACGTCTGGAACTGCGAGTTCCCGTGTGGGGACATGTACCAAGAATTTGGTGGGCCAATGCAAACCCGAGGCTGGATGGCAGGCACCTTTGACGTGGTCGAAGTATGAGCGGCACGAATGCTTCAACACTGACACCTGAAGAACCTGAAGCGCCCACGAACCGTCCACCGTCCATGCGGCGGATAAAGCTGTGGTTACAACGCCCGTACGCTCGTAAAGTTTTGATCCTGACCGTCTTGATTGGTTTCCTGCTTCTGCCCCTGTGTTGGTTATTGCTTGCAGCAATGAACCAAACTGGCGCACCCGCGTCAGACATTATGAAAGACATCGAACAAACAATCTTTGTTTTCACGTTGGTCTCGATTCCAATCACCGCATTTGTTTTTGCGGTATTGCTCTACAGCCTGCTTGGTTGGCGCCGAGTGACCGGTGACGAGCCACCCATGCAGGACAGCCCGGCGATTCGCACCAACACAATTGGTGTGATTCTGTGGACCGGTGTCTCCAGCCTGCTGGCTTTTTTCTTGGTGGTGTGGGGGCTAATCGAGTTGGCTCAAATAACCGCGAACTCATATGGATCAATTTCGGCTGACGAACAGCCGGGTCAACCTAAGTCTGAGATTATTAACGTGACCGGACAGCAATGGGTGTGGACATTTGAATACCCGCAGCATGACGGCCTCACCTCTGACGTTCTCTACATGCCACTTGATCGTCCGGTGTATTTCAATGTGACGTCAAAGGACGTGATTCACAGTTTCTGGGCGGTTGAGCTTGGTATCAAGATTGATGCAAACCCCGGCGCCATCACCCAAACAGGGGTGACCGCGAACAAGGTTGGCACTTTTAACGTGCGATGCGCCGAACTGTGTGGAATGCACCACGCTTACATGCAAACTGAAATTAGAGTCTTGGAACAGGACGGCTTCGATTCATGGGTCCGTGAAAGCGGAGGGAAGAAGACGTCATGAGTGTTGACACAGCGACCGAAACAAAACGTGTATTCGGCGTCGAGGTTCCTCAGCCCAGGCAGTTCGGAGCGTCGGGCGGAATCATGCGCCGGCTTAACTTCGGCACGGGACTAATTGGCGGTATCGGTCTTGCGGCGATCGCCGGGTGGGTGACAGCAATTATTACCCCCAGTTCGGCATCCAATGACACCTTTGCCCCAATGGAGCCGACTTACGTCTACCTTGCTGTGCTATTGGGTTGGGCTATCGGGTTCATGTTGGGCATCGGCGCATTTGTTGGCCCGCTCCGGTGGGTGGTGGGTCGCGATATTACCCACGACGACGCGGAATACATGGCTGGCAAAGACCTAGGGCGCGCTCGCTACTGGAAGTACACAACAGACCACAAGGTCGTAGGGATTCAGTACTTAATTGCAACCATGCTTCTTCTCGGCTTCGCTGGTTTGCTCGCGATGCTGATCCGCACTGAACTCGGCATGACCTGGGCAGAACTGTTTTCTCCATCTTTCTATAACAGCATGATCGGTACCCACGGGATAGCAATGATTATTGCGATGATCGTGGCGGTCACTGGGCCCCTTGGAAACTTCATTGTTCCCATGATGATTGGTGCAAGAGACATGGCATACCCGCGGCTTAACGCATTGTCGCTGTGGCTGCTTGTTGCCGCTATCCCCATGTTGATCAGTTCCATGTTCATGGGTGGGATCCAAGACGGCTGGTCGGTGTACCAACCACTGGCTTCCCAGGCGCCGATTGGAATGCTCGGATACCAACTCACAATCATTACATTTGCGATTTCAACGGCAATTGCCAGCGTTAACTTAATGACCACCATCTTGACTATGCGGGCAAAAGGTATGACTTGGTCGCGTACTCCAATCTTCGTCTATGGAATTTTCGCAGCGTCTCTCATGGGGCTTTACGCATTCCCTTTCTTCCAGTACTCACAGATATTGGGATTGTCTGATCGTGTTTTCAACACTTCATTCTTCAACCCACTCAATGGTGGAAGCGTGTGGCTCTACGAAAACCTTTTCTGGCTTCTTGGCCACCCCGAGGTCTACGTAATCATTATTCCCTCAGCGGCGGTTGCGCTTGAACTCATGCCGGTGTTCCTTCGTAAACCATTGTTCTCATTTAACTTTGCGGTAGCTGGAATCGTCGGGGTCGTGGCGCTCAGCGGACTCGTTTGGGCTCACCACATGTACATGACCGGTTGGGCCCCTGCTGCCAATTACCCGTTCATGCTTTCGACCGAGATGATCTCAATTCCGGTTGGATTCCTAGTGTTGGTGGCGATCGGGACTTTTTGGCGGGGCACTGCTTGGACGCGACTACCCCTCATGGCGATTTATGCAGTGATCTTTAACAAAATGATCGGCGGGGTCACCGGAATCTACCTCTCAGATGTCCCTGTAGATCAGTACTTCCACGGCAGTATGTTCGTAGTGGCTCACTTCCACTACATGTTGATGGGTGCAGGTCTATTTGGTGCCATGGCGGGAATAGCTTTCTTCTTCCCGAAAATGACCGGACGGATCCTCGACGAACGAGTGGGCTCAATTGGCTTGTGGACTGCATTTATCGGATTCCAAATCACGTTCATGTCTATGTTCGTGGCTGGGCTTCAGGGGCAGCCAAGACGAGTACTCCAATTCGACTCCCAGTTCAATATTTCAAACTGGATTTCCACGATCGGCGCCTACGTAATTGGGATTGGAATGTTGATCTTCTTGGCTGCAATTATCACTTCCTGGCGCTCAGGGGCAATTGCTGGCAGTAACCCGTGGGGATCCAAGTCGCTCGAGTGGCAAACAGAAACACCCGTGCCCCTTGAGAACTTCCCGGTACTTCCAGTTGTGACAGAGCGTCCATACGACTACGGGGTTCCTGATCCTTATGAAGCGGAACTCGATGCCCGAGACCAAGACCTAACGGAGAAAGCGGGTATCAAGTGAGTACCTCAACTCTTCCGGTCTCCCCGACTACGGGTGAGCCAATCACGACAATTGCGCGACGGGGTCGAGTTGGCCTTTGGTTCATGATTGTTGCCGACGTTTCAGGGACAATCGCACTTGTTATTAGTTACTCCTACCTGTGGTCGCTGAACGTCAATGGTGGTTGGGCGCCCCCGGGCTCAACATTGACCGCAGATCAAACCAATAGCACGATTCCGAGTGACCCAAAAGCAAGCTTTGCAGTTGAGTGGCCCTTCTGGGCGATTTTCTTAGTGGTCGTGGTTGCAACGGTGCTTATGTGGTTCGGGTATAGAAGTGCGCGTAGTGGCAATCACGCTGGGTTAGTTGTTGGCACCGGGCTCTCATTGGTTGTTTCCGTTGCAGCGTTAGTTTTCCAATGGATTCAAATGAGCACTTTCCCATTCGGTGCGGGTGACGGCGCCTACGCTTCCGCTGTTCTTCTCCTGTGCGCGAGCAATATTTTCCACCTGTTTCTTCTCATTTTCATTGGCATGGGAATCTTTGCTCGAGCACGTAAAGGACTTATTAACAAGTCCAATTGGTATCAAGCCCAAGCTGCCAGTTACTACATGACATGGGTGTGCATCGCATTCCTCTTGGGCGCGATCTTGACCACCTTTATGGTGGATAGTCCAAATGTGGATCCAGCGATATTTGGCACGTTTAAACAGCAGTGACCCAATGCTTCACATAAAGCCCGACGCAAACATTTCAACACGTTCGTCAATCCTCTTGGCTGGGCTTGTGGCCCTAACGTGTATGTACTTGGTACTCGCCATGATTGGAGCTTTGAGCGAGAATCAGATTGTCGGATTACCAACCGTCCCAGAGTTGACACTCTGGGGGCTTCCGCTCAGTATTCTGATCCGCGATGTAGCAATGGCCCTCACCGTGGGTGCAGCATTGATGGGCGGGGTCTTAGCTCCAAAGCCCGACGCGTTCCTCGGCAGAGTTACATCTTTGAGTGCTCTGGTGTGGTTTTTCGCTATCGCGTTTCAATCTATTTTTACCGTCTCTGAAGTACTCGCTTTTCCCCTTCGCGATTCATTAAATGTGAATGTGTGGTGGTCTCTGCTGTCCCAGACGACCGTGGGACAGGTCATGCTGGTCCAAGCCGTTTTGCTCATTTTCGTAGTCCTGTTGGGGTGGGTGGTTTTAGATCGATTAACGGGCGTGATCGTGTCACTCATCGCAATCGCTGCAGCTTTCCTACCCGGGCTAACCGGCCACTCAGGCTTAATCGACGAACACAATGGCGCCTCGATTAGTTTGGGCCTTCACATTGTTGCCATGACCGCTTGGGTCGGTGGCCTCGTTGCATTGGTCGTGTACCTGCTGCGAGCAGGGGCTGAACCAGGAAAGGTGATCCGGCGATTCAGTACGCTCGCTCTGGTGTGTGTGGTCGCGCTCGCTGAAACAGGCCTACTCAATGCGTCTTTGCGCCTCGATGGTCCAATCGCAATGATCACATCAATTTATGGGGCAATTCTGATTGCAAAAATTAGTATTTTGATCATCCTGATTTCATTTGGTTGGCGAATTCGCAAGGTGATCAGCGAGCAAGCTGATACTGGTGCACTGGGGCGAGCCGGAATCGCACTACTTGCCGGACGTGAATTCCTATGGATGGGCGCGGTCCTGGGACTCTCGGTTGCGCTCTCACGCACGGCTCCACCGGCGCAAGCCCAAGCCGGGGATCAAGCCGCATGGGCTGCCTTACTTGGCCTAGGGCTATTTATTCCATTTTCTTTGGTGTATCTATTGCCAAGAAATATGGCGACCATTCCCTTTGTCCAGAAATACCCTGATGTCAGTGCAATTTGCTTTCTAATATGGCTTTACTTATTCATTACTTTCCTGCCCTCGGAAACCATTGCCCAGACCATTGGCGGGCAGTGGTTTGCTGCCATTGGTGCCGCGGTAACTATCTATTTGGGTTATCAAATGTTGACAGCCATTAAGGCCAATGGAAGTTGGTCAACGGTGGGTTTTGCCCTGGTCGGGCTCCCAGTAGTTGGTTGGTGGCTGGAGCGCGACGTTGAGGGTGGGCTGCATTGGTCGTTCTGGGCACTTACGACAGTTGCCATGTTGTTTGTGTTGTATGTGATGCAAACGGAAAAGACCTCGACTGACATTGAGAGTGTCGAAGTCCTCGAGGTTTCAGCATGAGTGATTCCAAACAACGGCGTAAGGATTTTTGGCAATTACATATCCCATTAGTGGTGGTGCTGGCCTTCTGCTCCTACGCGACCATGATCGAATTCGCCCGCGCGCAGGAAGGGATTACTCGAGCGTGGGTCTATACCTTTCAGTGGCCGATAATTGGGATTTTTGCAATCGTTGTGTGGAATCGGTACCGCAAGCATGGAAGCATTACTAAGTCGATTAGCAGATACTTTCGGGAGCGAGCCAAACGATTCGAGTCGCTCGCGCCCGAGACCCCTGCTGTTGAAGCGGCTCCAAGTGACCCGCAAGAAATTGCGTGGAGAGAATATGTCGCACAAATGAAACGGGACAATCCCCCCGGTGGCCCTCCAAATCGTCCTTAGCCAAGAACCCCGACTTTATAATCGTTAAGTTCACGGTTGGGCTTATTCTGCCCACCATGCTGACCCGTAAATGCCTCGGTTGAATCAACGCCACACATAGACTCAATTGGCCCACTTCCACCGGGGTGCTCGCTGATCCACTGTGTGAGATCGTAGACATTGCCGCCAATGGCGGTCCAGCAGTCTTCGACACTTGAATGCAGGGCAACTTCACTCAAAGGAACGCCGGTTTCTTGCGCAGCGGATTCTTGGGAATCAACGGTTGGCACGACATAAGGCTCGATTGCTCTGGTTTCCCACACGGCCTTTGCTCCCGAGTCACCAGCCAACACTGTCGAAGTGATTGCCGCGAGTGAAACGAGAACAACAATGGTTCCGGTTGCCAGTTTTGTCTTGGATTTTGGTTTGGTGTCGAGCCACAACCAGAGTGCGCTGACGAGGGTGAGTGTGATGGCCAAGTAGAAAGTACGGTTGCCCCAATCATGATGTTCATCGGTTACGCCGCGGGTTTGTGCCAGAGCGGCCCCACTTTCTTTTGCAATAAAGGCGCCGATTACGGAAATAACCACGCCTGAAGCGACAAAATACTTTTGAACTGTGCCACGAAATTGTGGGATCACGACCAAGGCGATCATTCCGATAGCACTGAGGGGAAGCAAGACCACAACAATGTGGATAAAAAGTGGGTGAGCTGGCAGACCGTTAACTGTTTCGAATATCAACGCTTTTTCTTTTTCTTAACTACTCCAATTTGGTACTGCGCAATGTTGAATGCTGGGGACGGCTGACCAGCATGCTGGGAATTAAATGCTTTGGAGGCGTTCTTGCCGCACATTCCAATAATCCGACTGGAACCACCGGGGTGCTTGCTAATCCAGCCGGTGAGGTTGTACACCTTTTTATTCACAATGCTCCAACAGTTAGTGGCCGTGTTTTTGGCTTTAACCTGTTTGACGCTGATCTTTTTGGTTGTGTTGGGTGCGGCGTTGAGAGCACTTGGGGCGACTAAGCCAAGTGGGAGCACTAGCGCGACGCATAGTGAAAGGATTCGCATTTTCATACCTTGATTCTGAGGTATGAATGCGAGATTGTCTACTTCTTGGTGATCGCCTCTGGTTCGTCGTAGTCCGCGATTGCCGGGGTTTTTGCAGGACGGCGGATCACCCAGGTGAAGAATGCCACGACGATCCCCACCCCGAGGATCACTTCCAGCAGTTGCAGGGTCCCGGATTCGGCGAATTCAATGACAGCCCCACCTATTTGTTGGCTGAGGATAAAGACCGCCATGACGAGGACGAACCACCCAAAGCCCTTGCGCAGTTTGTCCGGGTGGATCTTGCCCACCATGCGGCTCCCGATTAGTGCACCAATGATTGCTCCGGCAGTAATGATCAGCGTGAGACCCCAATTGATCTCTGTCTCAGGATTGAGTGAGACAAAACTTCCGTCGCCGAATTGAAGGGCGTAACCAGCGAAGCCAGCAAATGACTTCATTGCTACAACAAGCAGCGAGGTGGCAACTGCGATTGGCATAGGAAGTCCGCCAAGGAGCGCGAGAGCTGGAACAACAAGGAATCCGCCACCGGCGCCGACGAGTCCGGTTACCAGGCCAACCACCAGGCCATCGAGAATAATTCTAAAAACAGGAAGCCCTTTGTGGTGAGAGCCCTCAACCGTTCTACGTCCGCGCAGCATGGCAACGGCTGTGACCCCCATCATGACGGAGAAGGCGCCCAAAAGAAGTGCGCCAGGGAGGTGGCTGCCGACTTGACCGCCGATGAACGCACCGGTCATGCCTGCGCCTCCGAAGATCAGGCCGGTGCGCCACTGCACTCGGCCACCGCGTGCGTGATTAATTAAACCGAATAGCGATGTCACACCGACAATGAAAAGACTTGCGGTGATTGCTTCTTTGGGAGTGAAGTCGAGCACATACACCAGCAACGGTGTGGTCAGGATCGACCCGCCACCACCGAGTAGACCAACGGCTCCACCAATAAAGACTGATAAAAATGCTGCTAGGACAATCATGCTGCTCCCTTTACGTAACGCCCACGCGAGATATTCGCCGAATCAGAAAAATCAACTTCGAGGGTGAACCTGTCTCCTCGAATAAAGGTTTCACGCCATTCAATTGCGCGATTACCACTTGCACCGATTCGTTCAAGTGCAAAAACAGGTGAGCCCGGTACGAGTTCGAGTGCGGTCGCGATGTGGTGCGATGCGACTTGCGCGCAGATTCTCTCGCCACCTGAGTCCATTTCAACCCCGCAGCGGTCCCGCAGTTCTTTGTATACGGAGGTGTGGCCAAAGTCAGCCTCAAGAAGTGGTCGCGCAATGTCAGCAAGAAGCCAAGCAGTGTCGTAGGCGAATGCTTCGCCACCGGCGAATCGAATCCGTTCGATAACTACGAACTCGCTTTCGGGCGCGACGTTGAGCTCTTCTGCAACCGTGGGGTTGACCGTGATTGCCAGCCGTTGAACTGTGCTGTCTTGTGACACACCTTGTTCCTGGATCGTGGTGAAAAGTGAATAGAGGGTCCCGAGTTTCTGCGAGTATCTCGCTTCTTGAACCGTGGTACCGCGACCTCGTTCGCTTTTGAGTAGTCCTTCAACGCGCAAGACCCGAAGGGCTTCGCGGATTGTGTGGCGGCTTACCCCGTACTGCTCGGTGAGTTCATGCTCACCGGGAAAGGCTGACACGAAAGAACCGATATCAATTCGGCGACGTAAATCGTCACTGACCTGGGCCCATAGTGGGAGCGGGTGGGTCCGACTGGGGGCTAGTGGCCCGGGAAAATTCGACGAATGCATCAATTTCCCTCTCATGTGCGTCAGATTGTGCCTAGTATTTCTTCCACGGACAGGAATTAATCAAATTGTACGTACATCCGTACATGTAAAGCAAGCGGAATGGGGAAGTTATGTTGAAACCAGATCAGCGGCATCAAGTAGTGATCATTGGTGGAGGAACCGGAGGCATCACTGTGGCCGCTCGCCTTAAGCGGGCTGGTTTGGCAGACGTGGCCCTGATCGAACCGGGTGAGACGCACTATTACCAGCCACTTTGGACTTTGGTCGGAGGTGGACGCGCGAGTGCCGCGGAAAGCGGCCGCCCCATGAGCTCGGTGATTCCCAAAGGGGTCACCTGGATAAAGGACAAAGTTGCTCGGGTGAATCCTGAAGATCGAACGGTCACCACCGAGAGTGGCAAAGTGGTCGGTTACGACCGGCTTGTTGTTTCACCGGGTATCTCATATTTCTGGGAGAAAATCCCAGGCTTAAGCGAAAACTTGGGTAAGGGAACCGTGTCCAGTAACTACCTTTATGACCTGGCACCGCTCACTTGGGCCAATGTTCAACGCACCAAGGGTGGAACCGCCGTGTTCCACCAGCCAATGGGCCCAATCAAGTGTGCTGGTGCACCACAAAAGATCGCTTATCTCGCCTGCGACTACTGGCGTGAACAGGGAGACTTAACAAACATTCGCACAATCATGGTTCTGCCAACCCCAAGTATGTTTGGTGTAAAGGTGTGGAGCGACGAACTCGTCAAGGTTGCTGCTCGCTATGGAATTGAAGTCCGCTTCAACTCGCAGGTCACCTCCATGACGGACACCACAATGGAGATCAAGAACAATGAAACCGGCGAAACCGAAACAATCGAGTACGACTTTGCCCACATGACCCCACCACAGGGCGCCCCCGCCTGGATCAAAGACTCTGGGCTCGAAGACCCAGAAAGCCCATTTGGTTACATGAGTGTCGACAAGAACACGATGCAGCACACCAAGTACCCCGAAATCTTTGGTTTGGGTGATGCAACAAATACACCAAACTCCAAGACTGGAGCAGCAATTCGCAAACAAGCGCCCGTGCTCGTGACTAACTTGACCGCATCCCTTGCGGGCCAGTCACTCAAAGGAAGTTATGACGGTTACGCGTCCTGTCCAATTACGACAAGCCGCAATAAATTACTACTTTGCGAGTTCGATTACACAATGGAACCCAAGCCAAGCTTGCCACTCATTAACACGAAGAAGGAGATTAAAGAATTTAATCACTTCAAAAAAACCGGACTACCTGCGCTCTATTGGAACTTCATGTTGAAAGGGCGCGCGTAGATTCAAATACCGAGATCAACTGGTTTCGTAGTTGATCTGATCGTTGGGAGATTAGGCGCTGGCGTGCAACATAAGTTGCGCGGCCGGCGCCTTCTTCGATTCTGATTGGCTCGTAGCCGTAGGCGAGCAGGTCATAAGGGCTTGCCTGCATATCCAGGGTCCGCGCATCACGGGCCAGCACGAAGCAGTCCAGCACTAGGGCACCTGTAATCATGGGTTGAAACCACATGCAGTGTTTATATAAATCCATGTTCGCATGCAGGCAACCCGGTTGCTCAACAAATTTTTGGTTCTCCCGGGTAGGTACAAGATTGAACCTATTCGCATTCTGTGGAGCTGCCGCTTCAGTGAAGAATCTAAATGCGTCAATGTGGGTGCACCTCAACCCAACTTCCTCAACCAAGCCAGCTATTTCGCTTTGGCTGACCCGCAGTGGATCTAAGTGGCGGATCTCTGAGTCGTCCTGCTTGTAAAGCATTGCCCATTCGTGCAGTCCAAAGCAGTTAAAGGTCCCTTCGCGCCCGGACGTGTTCCGCAGTAATTCAAGCGTTGAATCGATCCTGGCTCGGTGCTTGTCAACATAGGCCGGGTCCAGACTGCACTGGGTTGAGCCAGAGAGGTAGTTGGGCATATCGAACGTGTGCTCCTGATCCACTTCGAGGGAGACCCCCACACCGGGGTACCAAGTTTCTAATTTGGTTGGGGTGTAGGGGTAATACTCGAACATGAAGTCGTCAACAGGCTCGCGTTCGCCGCGTTGCCGGCGCTCACGCCGAGCCTGCGTCAAGGTTTTGGCCCTTAGCTGGTGCTCGGACTGGGCTGCTCGCCATTGTTGTGGTGTGAGCGGGCGGTTCATAGAAAAGTATTTTGCCAGTACCCTTCACATGTGTCTGAGCCAAGTTCTATGCGCCTTGAAATTGCGGCGGCTTTCACCCCGTTAGCGCAACATGAATATATATCTGAAATCGACTGTGTCGAGAATACAACGGTAGTGGTGGCGCTCAAGGAATCCATACCTGTGGCTACGGTCGAGTGGATCACCAAAAGCCTTGTCGGCATCCCCGTTAGTCTCACTGCTCATGCAATCACCATAAATTTGGGTTCACTCTCACAGCGCGATCACATTCGCTCGATTGCAAGGCTGGTTGATTCCGCTTTGATTGATAGCGGTTCAACCCGTGAACAGGTGGAAGAGGTCACTCCCATTGCCTTCAACAGAGGTGATCAGCGCGACCGAGAGTTTTTGGACAATGTTCCACCACACCACGGCGTGTGAGATGCCATTAACGTCAACGCGAATTGATCACTAGTGAAATCTGGTTGGAGTCCTCGGCTGCAAGTGCTGCGCTTTGCCACTTCTCCACACTGACAAGAATCACCGTTGACGTTGCCGCTCCGAATCCCGAATTATTCGGTAGGTCCAAGACCGAAGCGTTGGTTGCGATCACTCGGGGTGTTCCTGCTTGCGTGGGCACCACCAAATCAATTGTGTCGCCAACACGGACGGCACCGGCAATCGCTGCGGACCGAAGAGTGACCGGAACGGCAACTGCGCCCTTAGGCAAGCCAGAGACGACAAGGTCTGGTCCACTGGCTGGGGCCGGTGCTGACATGGAGCCGAAAATGAGGAGTACCGCCAACGCGGCTGACACCGAACCCAGGATCCGCCGGTGTCGATTGAGTTGTGTGCGAAGTCGTAGGAGCGGGTTAGCCTGCATGCTTGGAATCTAGGCGGGAAAACGTTGAACGTCCAATGAATATCCACAGGCCAGCAGCATGGTTACACCTAGATCGAATTGCTAAGACTGAGAAGCTGATCCTGAGCTCGATTCGGATTTCTTTGGGGCAGCAGTCTTCTCCGTGGTGGTCGCTGCCGGTGCAGGGGTTGAAGTGGCAGCGGAGGAATCAGTCTTGGGAGTCGCAGGTGTGGTGGCAGTCTTGCTCTCCCGCGAGTCGGTGCGATAAAAGCCGGACCCTTTGAACATGACGCCTACTCCACTGAACTGCTTTCGGAGAGTTTCTTTGCCGCAGTCAGGGCAGGCCGTGAGGGTTGGGTCCGCCATTGATTGCACAATGTCGTGGTTCGTGCCGCATTCGGTGCACAAATACTCGTAGGTCGGCACGCAATCCTCCAGTTGTCCAGTCCGCGAGAAAGTTGGCACTCAACTTGGCGGAGGCCCAATTGTGCCCTAGTCCTGATTGCGGTGGCGAATGCAGGGCGAAAGTCCGCAAGATCCGCGCCCTAGGGTTGCGTTCATGCGCGAAGTGAACCGACTTGCCGTGATCGGCATCGGTGGTGCGTTGGGAGCACTGAGTCGAGCCGGGGTATCGAACCTACTCGGGAGTCCGAATGTTGAATTGACTGACGGGAATGCCGTTTTTCCATGGGCCACGATGGGAGTCAACATTCTGGGGGCGCTACTGATCGGGATTCTTGCTATTGCACTGGCAGGGGAAGCTCTGGGATACCGACGCCCATTTTTGATCACTGGTTTTCTGGGTGGGTTTACTACTTTTTCGGCGCTGGCACTTGAGGTGGGCGACCTAGTTGACCAAGATTTATGGTTCACCGCATTCATATACCTGTCGGTAACGGTCGGAGCAGGACTCCTTGCGGTTCGGGCTGGAATGCTTCTCGCTCGCAAGGCGGTTAGGCCGTGACGGCAGTATTCGCAATCGCTTTAGGGGCATTCATTGGCGCCCCTATGCGGGCACTCATTGAGCAAACTTTAGGCCGAGTGCGATCTCCACTTGAAACCTTGCTCTTGATCAATTCACTTGGCTCACTCTTGGCGGGGTTCAGCATTGGTGCCTTCACAGGAGATCTGCGACTATTCCTCGTGATAGGGGCCGCGGGCGCATTCACAACATTCTCGGGTTGGGCACTAGCGATGAGCAACTACTCCAAGAGGTTGACAGACTCGGGGGCGGTTTTTGTCAATCGCCTCGCAAAGCTTGCGATAGTTATTCTCGTAGCCATCGCCATCCCCGTCCTTGCCGCTTGGGTTGGCTTTTTCGCGAGTGAATTGCTGTTTTAGTCCCCACTCACGCACGAGGGTGAGTATTTTGATCCGATGATCAAGCGGATTCTCGGAACCCTTGTGCTCCTGTTGGTTTTGGTGCTTGGTGGCGTGGTTTTTTTCGGCGTTCACACTGTCCGGGAGTCTTACCCGCACACTTCGGGCGAGGTGGAGCTTGTAGGTCTCACAAGCTCCGTTCACGTCAAACGTGATGGTCTAGGGGTTCCCAATATTTACGCGGAAAATATAGGTGATCTTTTCTATGCGCAAGGTTTCGTGCACGCTCAAGATCGATTCTGGGAAATGGATGTTCGCCGGCACATTACTTCAGGCCGCCTCTCGGAAATGTTTGGTGAAAGCCAGCTGGAGACTGACTCATTTCTGCGCACGTTGGGGTGGCGAAAAATTGCGGAAGAAGAAATCACGCTCTTGAGTCCAAAGTCATTGCAAATTCTTGACTCATATAGCGCTGGCGTGAACGCGTACCTTGCTGAGCGTCAGGGATCCAAGATCAGCTTGGAGTATGCGGTGCTAAGTCTTCAGAATCCCGACTACACGGTTGAAGACTGGGTGCCGGCAGACTCAGTTGCTTGGCTCAAAGCTTTGGCCTGGGATTTACGCGGGAATATGGAAGAGGAGATTTACCGGGCGATCATGAGCGCATCCGTCGGTGTCGAGGAAACCGAAAAGCTTTACCCCGACTACCCGTTCGCGCAGCACCGTCCGATCGTGGAAATCGGTGCTGTCGTTGACGGAGTTTTTGACCAGGATGCGCAGCCGGTTCAAGGTGGCAGTGGTGCGAGCGTTCGATACGGGAACAATGAAATTTCGGCGTTGGAATCCGTGGCCAAGCTAAGTGCACGTCTGGGCGACTGGCTGGGAAAGTCAGGAGATGGAATCGGATCTAATTCTTGGGTAGTTGGAGGTGAGAAAACCGAGTCAGGGATGCCGATCCTCGCTAATGACCCGCATCTCGCACCTGCAATGCCAAGCCTTTGGTACCAAGCGGGTTTGCGTTGCAATCAATTCTCACCCGATTGCAATTACGACGTGTCGGGTTGGACCATGGCTGGACTGCCCGGTGTTTTTATTGGACATAACAACAACATTGCCTGGGGTTTCACAAACCTTGGCCCCGACGTAACAGATCTTGTTCTACACAAGGTCACCGGGGATACGTATTTACTCGACGGGAAGCAAGTCGACATGATCACCCGGAAGGAAACTATCGAAATTGCTGGCAGTGATTCGGTCGAGATCACGATCAGAGAAACAATTGACGGTCCATTAATTTCCGATGTAACAGGAATAGAGACGTTCACCGAGGTGGGAGCAGACGCACCCGTCCCGGCGCCGGGTTCAGCGTCGGCGGACTCGGTTGTGCCGGCGCGTGGGGAAAGTTACGCGGTGGCATTGCGTTGGACGGCGCTCACACCGCGCAATACTTTTGACGCATTCGACGAACTCAACACCGCGCAAAACTGGGGTGAGTTCCAACGCGCCGCTAAACTACTGAGCGTCCCCGCCCAAAACTTGATTTATGCCGACAAGCAGGGTGTGATCGGCTACCAAGCACCGGGCGTCATTCCGATTCGAAGTGGATATGACGGCAAGTGGCCGGTGCCCGGTTGGACTTCGCAATACCAGTGGCGAGGGTTCATTCCATTTGAAGCGTTACCGGCAGTTTCCAATCCGCCAGAGAATTGGATCGTCACCGCCAATCAAGCCGCGATCGGTCCAGAATATGAGTATTTCCTAACCGACGATTGGGCGTATGGTTCACGGAGTCAGAGAATCGTTGACCTGATAGAGACGTTCACCGCAGGCGGTGCGGCACTCACCCCCGAACGCATGCGATCAATCCAAATGGATTCCCACAACGATCTTGCGGCATTCATGGTTCCCAAACTGACAGACGTGCCGATTCCCGCTGGCGCGGAAAGCGCTGTCGCACTTTTCTCTGACTGGGACTTCACGCAGCCGGCGCAGAGTGCTCCCGCGGCCTACTTCAACGCGATGTGGAAACAAATGGTGCTGCGCATGTTTGACGCGGCAACCGATAGCGAGTCAATCACGGCGAGCGGTGGTGATCGATTCTGGGAGGTGATCAAAACAATCTGGGATACCCCAGAAGACTTTTGGTGGGATGACAAGTCCACGCAGGTCATCGAGAATCGTGATCAATTATTGGAAACCGCCATGCTCGCAGCCCAGAGTGAACTAGAAGGTTTACAAGGCGGTGATCCAAATGGATGGAACTGGGGCGGACTTCACACGCTGACACTCACCAATCAAACATTGGGCACCAGCGGTGTTGGCCCGGTTGAGCGGATTTTTAACCGAGGTCCCATTGAAGTCTCCGGTGGGGATTCCATTGTTAATGCAACAGGCTGGACGCCTTCGGAAGGTTACGAGGTTTCCTGGGTCCCCAGCATGCGTCAAGTCATTGACCTTGCGGACTTTAATAATTCAACATGGGTCAATCTGACTGGAAATAGCGGACACGCCTACAACTCGAACTATTCGAATCAGATTGATGCGTGGCGTGATGGAACTCAATTCGACTGGGCATTTAGCAGTGAAGCGGTAGGCGCTGCAACGGTTGACACGCTGACTTTGGTGCCGGCAAACAGTGAGTGAATGACCTACTTGTTAGTCAGGAGTGTTAAACCAACGGACGGTTGATTCGGTGACACTCACGTCAACGGCAAGGTCGTGGGACTCGGTAGGTACGTGCAATAAGAATTCGGATTCGTAGGTGACACCGATGAGCAACGGTGGATTTTCCATTCCAGCCAATTTAGACAATGCGCGGTCATAAAAACCTTTGCCTTGCCCAATGCGAAATCCTTGCTGGTCAATCCCTTGGGCCGGAACAATAATTGCTGTGCATGCCGGTAGTGCCTGTGAACTCGGTATGGCTCCACTTGCATCAGGCTCTAGGGTTCCAAATGAATTGTGTTCCCATGTTTGCTCGTCACCGTCGGCAGCCCAGAGTAGGTCGTCACCGTTCACGATTGGAATCAGAACTGTGCAACCGAACTCACGCAAGCGAGATCTCACATGATTGACCGGCGGCTCGAAGGGCATCGGGACATACGCTGCAATCACACTGTCGTGGGTTATCGGGATGGTTTCCAACAGGTCCCAAATGTGTCCAGAGATTACCGAGTCGTTGTGGCTGGAATCCGTCGTATCGCGGGATTTGCGGGCCGCTCGTAATTTAGATCGTAGCGCGATTTTGGATTCGAGATCTTCCCCGGTCATGTCTCCATGATCCCGTTATAGCCAGAGTTGTGAACGGTTGGGTTGGAGTTTGTGTGTGCACGAATATATGCGTGCGCAATTGGCGTAGGGTCTCCCCATGGCTTTCGAGGGAGTGCGTAAGGCAGTTGTGCCGGCGGCAGGACTTGGAACAAGATTCCTGCCTGCCACAAAAGCAACCCCCAAGGAGATGCTGCCGGTTGTCGACAAACCTGCGATCCAATACGTGGTTGAGGAAGCCGTTGCAGCGGGCCTTGACGACATTCTCTTTGTGACCGGGAGAAGTAAGCGCCCGCTAGAAGATCATTTTGATCGCAATTACGAACTCGAGCAGGTGCTTGAGTCGAAAAACGATCTCGAGCGTTTAGCTCTCGTTCGTGAGTCAAGTGACTTGGCTCGGATTCATTATGTCCGTCAAGGAGACCCACTCGGGTTAGGTCACGCGGTTCTTGTGGCACGTCACCATGTCGGGCACGAGCCATTTGCGGTTTTACTCGGTGACGACCTCATCGATACAAGGGATCCGATTTTGAATCGCATGATCGCAATACGCAACGAATTCGGTGGATCAGTTCTGTGCCTCATGCAGGTTCCCCGCGAAACAATCTCCCTCTATGGGTGTGTCAGCGTTGAAGGCGAACCCGTCGACGGGGTAGTCACGGTTACCGACCTCGTTGAAAAACCCGATGTAGTGAGTGCACCGAGTGATTTGGCAATTATTGGCCGCTACATTCTTGACCCAGCGGTCTTCGCGGTCCTGAAAGAAACGGCCCCGGGTCGCGGTGGGGAAATCCAACTGACCGACGCATTGCGGGTACTGGCAACCATGCCACCGGATCAAGGAGGTGGCGTTCGTGGCGTTGTATTTGACGGGCGCCGTTATGACACTGGCGACAAACTCAGTTATTTACAGGCGGTAATCACTCTCGCGAGCGAACGTGAAGACATTGGTCCTGAACTCAAGGATTGGTTGCACAATTTTTGTCAGCGCGAAATCGCTGGCGACTAGAAGCAATGACGGTTTCTGGTTTTTGGCCGGTCACGTTAACCAATGGGGAAGTAACCCTTCGCCCAATGCGATTCTCTGATCGAAGGGCGTGGCGCGAGGTTCGCAAACGGAACGGGCAATGGCTGCAGCAATGGGATGCAACCATGCCCCCAGAAGGTCGACTCGATGGACAAAGACCGCCCACTTACAACGCAATGATGCGAATCATGAAAAAGGAAGCGCGGGAAGGGCGAGCACTTCCCTTCGCTATTGAGGTCGGAGGGAAATTTGTCGGTCAAATCACTGTCGGTGGAATTTGGGGCGGTTCATCTCGCGGTGCATTCTTTGGTTACTGGATCGACGAAAGAGTCGCTGGACGTGGACTCATGACACAGTGCGTTGAACTTGCAGCGGACTATTGCCTTGAAACCATGCTGTTGCATCGAATCGAAATAAATGTTCGTCCAGAAAATGCGGCCTCGAGAAGGGTTGCAATAAAAGCAGGATTCACCGAAGAGTCATACAGGCCACGGTATTTACATATTGATGGCGACTGGAGAGATCACATTGGCTTTGTGAAATTCCGCGACACGCCAAATTGAAAAACCTGCAATGCCAACGGAAGAAGAAGCCTGCACCTAATCTTTTGCATGTGACCGGATTGATTTATGTGGTGATCATTGGGCTCTGGGCCGCCGTCCTGATCCCGATCTGGTTAAAACGTCAAGACCAGGTCAGTGAAGTCCGCTCAACCGCCCGCTTCAGCTCGGCGATGCGCTCCCTCGGTGAGCGTGCAGACACCAAGTCGGGTAAGTCAGAAACCCACGTCCGCGATTTCACCTCACCGTGGGATCGTGCCCGCGCTCAAGCAGCCAAACGACGTTCGCTCATCCTTGCTGCGCTCACCAGCATTACGGCCTTAGCTTTAATCGGCACGGTCCTTGGATTTATCCCAGCATTTGTACCAATCGGCGCAGGGGTCTTGCTCGCGGCATTTCTCGTCACAACAATGCTCACAGCGTCCAAGCGAGATCAAGCCCCAGTTCGTAAGTCTGCTCGGGCCTACCGAGAATTCCACGAAGTCGAGAGCCCCCGTGAGGTAGTTGACTACGAACGTCCTCTGACTCGTGCAGAACTTCAGAAAGCGGAACTTGATGACTTCGCCGACTGGGATCCGTGGGACGAGGAAGAGACGCCCGGTTGGGATGCCGTTCCCCAGACTCTGCCCAGCTACGTGAACGCACCCCGAGCGACCGCTGTCCCACGCAATATTGAGCGCAACGGCGACTGGTCGGGGGAGTCCATGGTTGACATGGTGGCGCAGTCACGGGCCGCTCAACACAATGATCTGGTTCGCGAGCCCGTCAACAACGTCAGTGATGCAACAACGGAAATCCCCATTATTCGCGCTAACTCTTCCTACCAAGCGCGCGCAGCAAACGGCTGAGTACTCTCGGGTTTAGCACTGCTAATCTGCTTCGACTAGGGGCTGTGGCGCAGTTGGTAGCGCGTCTCGTTCGCAATGAGAAGGCCAGGGGTTCGAATCCCCTCAGCTCCACTACATGTCAGACTTTCCCAGTTCCTGGGAAAGTCTGACATAAAAGCGCTTCTTGCTCGGGTTTTTGTCCAACTCAACCGGCTGACGTAATGCAGTTTGGCTGCACCGGCTCTCCAATGGGCTGCTGCACATGGACTTTGCAACTGGAACTTTCAACATCGACATGACCCGGGTTCAGGTCACGGTGAGCTCACTGGGATTCAAGACCTGCTAGACCTCGTTCTTGAAACCGATGGCATGCATCGGTAGGAACTCAAGTTCGCGCTTTAGGGTAGAAGCCCTATTTTTCGACATCACGTATATATAGACTTCGGGCATGGACAGGTCCGCAAGCGCAGGAATAGTTGGAGCAGCAATGGCAATTGGCCGCTCATTTCAACCGAACTTGCTGACCAGAGGGTCAACAGACCAGGCGATCATCACGGGGGCCTCCTCTGCGATCGCTTATCAGGCCTACAGCGCAGGTGACGCACTCGTCACTTCGGTTGCATCCCGTTTGGGTAGATCCGATGAACCAAATGCTTCCAGGCGACTTGCGGTGGCAGGAGTTGCTGGCGCGGTGAGTGCGGGAGCCGCATTTGCTTTGAGGTGGCGCGAGCACGAACCCGACCTGAGAGCAATCGGGCGCCTAGCCGCACAGACACTTGGGCTGATCGCTGGAGCCAGTGTGGTGGCAACTGTGGCTTCGCGAGATCAGCGAAGTGGCCCAGGTTGGCCGCATGTCGCTGCAGCGACGGCGGTAGGGCTTGGTTCTTGGGCGACAACGCAACCGTGGAAGTCAGTCCCTGGTTCGGCGACCTATGGTGAAACTCCAACGACGATCGAGTTCAAGGGGAAGTTCTTCTTTGAAGACGAAGTTCGGGAAGTAACACCGGCAAAGGCGGCGGTGATTGGTACTGGGGTTGCCGCACTGACTCTAGGGCTTTCCTTTGTGGAATCCGCATTAACCGATGCAACCTCAAAGGGTGCGAGTTTTCTTTTAGGCGGCCAGCCACAGGATCACAGATTCGTGGGCCGGGCGACCAGTCTCGCGATATTTGCCGGTGTGGGTTGGTACGCGATTGCCCAAGCAGACACTTTCCTCGGCAAAAGCGGTGGCGGAATTGACCCTGGTCTTGAGAAGGCACCGACAACGCCCGAGGTGACCGGCTCGGCGGAGTCAGGATTGCCGTGGAATAAGCAAACGCGCGAAGGTGCACGTTGGTTGAGCATGGCGCTCCCGCCAGCCACGATCAACAGCGTTATGCAAATTTCGACCGCTAAGCAACCAATTCGTGTCTACGCTTCCTTGGAAGTGGCGAGCTCAGAAGAGGAGCGAGCTCAAGTACTTTTGCGCGAAATTGATCGAACAAAAGCGCTGGAGCGTAAGGCATTTGCTATTTTTTCGCCCACTGGTTCGGGTTACGTGAACTACGTTGCGAATGAAACTTTTGAATACTTAATGCACGGTGACTGCGCCTCCGCTGCAATTCAATACTCCGTACTGCCCTCTGCCCTCTCCCTTACTCGCGTCGACGAAGGCAGCTACCAAACCCGGATGGTGGTCCAAGGAATCGTTGAGCGTTTACTCGCGATGCCAAAATCCAAGCGCCCAAAATTCTTTCTATTTGGAGAAAGCCTTGGTTCGCAGGTAAGTGAAGAAATGTTTAGAGGACTGGGCTCGATGGGCCTGCAGGGAACCGACATTGACGCGGCCCTGTGGATCGGAACCCCCGCAGCGACAAAGTGGCGCGACGAAATCTGGGGAACGAGTTTGCTGGCCGATCCGCCCAAGGTGAACGAAGCTGGCATCTACCTCCCACGGACGCTGCGTGACTGGAAAAATCTAGATGCAGAGCAGCGTTCTGCGATCAAATACCTTCTCCTGCAAAATGGTGACGACCCGATTCCAAAGTTTGGATCCCAAGTCCTTTGGCGCAAGCCCGACTGGTTGGGACCTGAGAAGATTCGACAGGTTGGCGCGCCTCAGGGAACCTATTGGGTGCCAATTTCTACTTTCCTGATGACCTTCCTAGACATGCTTAACGCGCTCGTTCCCACTCCTGGCACTTTTGCTCAGGGCGGTCACGACTACCGAGCTGTCCTACCCGACGCGCTGCGTGAAACCTGGCGACTGCACGCGACCGAAGAGCAAATGGTTCGGGTCAATAAAGCATTGCGACAACGCGAACTAGCGTGGGAGCTTTACCGCGACTGGGCCGCGGCCAACGCCAAGCCAGCGCAGGACGTAGACAAGGCGCGCGCGAAAGTGCTCAAGAACGCCACCAAATACGCAGGCTACGAAGTGGATGAGGCAAAACTGCAGGAAATAATTGACACGGGCCGTAACCCTCTGTTGGACTGAGGTCATGCGCGCGCGTTTAGTTCTTGCATCAGTTGTCACCATACTTCTCGGGCCGCTATTGCTCGCCCCACATGTCAGCGCAGGTCCACCTGTTGAAGGTTCAGGCAATGGCGTAGCAGATTTGGGTTCCAATAAGAATTCGGTGATCGTGAAATTCACCACCACCGGCACTAGTCCATTTGCGATCTCGCCGGTGTACGCAAAAGGTAAGAGCCCAACTCCGTGGCTGAAGGCAAATGCACCCTTGCGCGGCAGTGTGTTTTCAGAGAAGCATTCAGCAGCGCTAGTTGGTGCGAAAGTGGTTGCGCCAGATCAGTGGACATTGCAGGTGGTTCCACTTTCAAGTGCCCCCAAAGTCTCTTCAGGCTCGACACCACTTGTATTTAAACTCCCCAAAACGCTTAAGGGAGATTCCACTCGGACGTTTATCTTTCAAGGAGATGGCGAAATAGTTGTCTTCCCTATCTCAGCCCGGGGCATGAGCGGGTTTCCAGTGGTCAGCACAAGTGGCAAAGTAAAGAAAAAAATAGTTTTACCGCGTGGCACCAAGTACATGTCGGTTACGGGAGTCGGTAGCTGGAAGTTGAGGAAATAGTGGTCGCAACATCACGCGCAGTACACGTCGTTCATGTTCATGCCGAGGGCGAGGTTGGCGATGTCGTTGTTGGTGGCGTGGCGAATCTACCGGGGCAGAGCGTCTGGGAGCAATCGCGATTTATCGCAAGCGATAACTCATTGCGACAATTTCTTCTCAATGAACCTCGAGGTGGCGTGTTCCGCCACTACAACCTGCTAGTCCCGCCCAAGGACCCCCGGGCAGTTATGGGATTCATAATCATGGAACCAGCGGACACTCCTCCTATGTCAGGTTCCAACACAATATGCGTGGCGACCGTGTTACTGGAAACGGGAATTGTCCCAATGGTGGAACCCGTGACAGAAATGATCTTGGAAGCGCCCGGCGGTTTAGTCAAAGTTATTGCGGCCTGTTCACATGGCAAGGCGACTGCGATCACACTGGAAAACCTCCCAAGTTTCGTTGTGCAGGATCGCGCGAACATTCAAGTTGAGGGTTACGGAAGCGTTAACGTGACAACAGCTTTTGGTGGCGACAGTTTTGTCATGACCAATGCACGCGAACTTGGATTTGAATTAGTGCCCGGTGCAGCTGCGGAGTTGGCTCGCTTCGGTATCAAGTTGCGAGCGGCAGCCAACGAGCAACTGGAATTCACGCACCCGTTCCTGCCCGACTGGAAGCATTATTCTTTTGCGTACCTCATGGGTGAACTTGAACGTAATGACTCAGGCGTGCTTACTTCGACAAATGTATGTGTGATTAATCCTGGGAAGTTGGATCGTTCACCGACGGGTACAGGCGTGAGTGCGCTGATGGCTGTCTTGCATTCCCGTGGGGTCCTAGCTACGGGTGAAAAATTTGTGGGTCGAAGTATTATCGGTTCAGAATTTGGTGGACAAATCATTTCAGAAACGCATGTCGGTGGAATCCCCGCGATTATTCCAACAATCAGTGGACAAGGTTTTATCTATGGCACGAGCCAGTTCTATGTTGACCCACATGACCCCTGGCCGCTTGGCTATCGAGTTGCTGATACTTGGCCAACCGGGACCTAGGTCCCAAAAACGTACTATTTATTGGGCTTTTTGCATCCCTTACATTCCTCGAACATTGTGGGCATGACTCTGGATTTTATTTCTGGTGCAATTGAAGTAACAGAAAAGGAGAAAATCATGAGGAACATGACGAGTGGTTCGAAGAAATTGGTAGCTGGACTCGGAGCAGTCCTAATCGCAGGATCAGTTCTTGGAGGGGTTGCTACGTCAGCGCAAGCGGCAGCAAAGCCGGATGCAGCGGCGCTGCAATACATGGTTGCTGAGGAGAAGTTGGCACACGATGTTTATGTAACTTTGGGAGATGAATATGGGTTGCGTGTATTCACCAACATCGCACGAAGTGAGACGCAGCATCAGAGCGCGGTAGCAAGGTTGTTGGACAAGTATGGGATTAAGAATCCAACTCTTGGCGACAAGGTCGGCGTATTCGACGACCCGAAGTTGCAGAAGCTCTATGACGATTTGGTGGCAAAGGGAATGCTTTCCTTGCAGGATGCACTCGAAGTTGGTGTGCTCGTAGAGGAAACTGATATCGCCGATCTCAAAGAGGTTATTGCTGGCAACGAACCGGCAGCGGTGGATCGCGTCCTGACCAACTTGTTGAACGCTTCCTACAAGCACCTTGCTGCTTTTGAGCGTCAGCTCAACTAATAAGCAGTGAGCCCTCAACTACCCATTGGTAGTTGAGGGCTCAATCATTGAGTAAGGTTCGGGGGTGCCAAGTCGGTGCAACACTCTTGCTAGGAGATTTGCGTGAGCTCTGCTGCGCCTTCACATTCGATCAACTCCGAACTTTCCGCACCGGACCCCAATCGTTGGCGCGCACTCGTTGTTATCGCAATCGCTCAATTGATGGTCGTCCTTGACGCTTCGATCGTGAATATTGCGCTTCCCAGCATGCAAGAGGATTTAGGTATCAGCGACGCGAACCGTCAATGGGTCGTTACGGCCTACACGCTCGCATTCGGTGGTTTACTTTTGCTTGGTGGTCGGATTGCTGACTACCAGGGACGCAAACGGATGTTTATTGTCGGGCTGAGTGGCTTTGCCGCAGCTTCGGCACTTGGTGGTATGTCCGTCAACGCAGAGATGCTCTTCGCAGCGCGTGGTTTGCAAGGTGTTTTTGCAGCGCTACTGGCACCTGCGGCGCTGAGTTTGATTTCGGTGACATTCACCGACTCGAAGGAACGGGCAAAAGCCTTTGGTGTGTACGGTGCGCTCTCTGGTGCAGGAGCAGCAATTGGTTTGGTACTTGGTGGGATTCTCACCGAATACACCTCGTGGCACTGGACCTTGCTGGTCAACGTTCCCATTGCGATTCTGGCCGTGTTCCTGGGATTGGCATACGTGAAAGAGAGTCGGGCAACGGGAGACACCAAGTACGACATCCCTGGGGCGATCACGGCAACGCTTGGTTTGGTCTCCCTAGTTTTTGGAATCACCAAGGCCGAGTCAGACGGTTGGACTGGAACTTCGACATTGACTTTCATCGGTATTGCCCTGGTTCTCTTGGCCCTTTTCTTCTTTATTGAAAAGCGATCAACGCACCCACTGCTGCCCCTTGCGATCATTAAGAATACGAACCGTGGTGGCGCCTACCTGGCCAGTTTCTTCCTTGGTATTGGACTGTTCGCAATGTTCCTGTTCCTGACCTACTTCTTCCAGATCGTGCTGGGCTACACACCATTGAAGGCTGGCCTTCTGTTCCTGCCGTTCTCGGCCGGAATTATTATTAGCGCTGGAATTACCAGCCAATTGTTACCTCGATTTGGTCCACGTTATGTCACATTTGGCGGCTTTATCTTGGCCACAGGTGGAATGTTGCTTCTTACGCGAATTACTCCGGAGAGCTCATACGTGTCAAATATTCTGCCCGCACTGATTATCATCAGCCTCGGTATGGGGCTGATCTTTGTGCCACTGTCGGCCACGGCGCTGTTTGCGGTTGGAAACCATGATGCCGGCGTGGCCTCGGCGGTCCTTAACACCAGCCAGCAGATTGGTGGGTCGGTCGGCATCGCCTTCTTGAACACAATCGCGACAAGCGCCACGGCTGCTTATGTAGTTGCAAATAACGTGGATCCGTTCAACCCAAATGCGCAAGTAGAAGGTTATGTGGACGCGTTCATGTGGGGTGCTGGGATCTTGGCGGTCGCCGGAATAATTTGGGTAACGCTGGTTCGAATCACCAAACGAGACATGGCAGCAGGGGATCAAGAGGCCGCTGTCCACATGTAGTCCACTCTTTACAAGCTCACTGCACTTGGGACCAATATGTGCTGCAGATTGCCAAAGGTATTCTGCAGCGCATTTGCTTTTAGGGTGTCCTCTCGACTGAAACTTGCCCTCATTGGGTCAGTCCTGGTTGGGCTAGGTGTTGGAGCACACACAATTGCTGCCGGGTCCATTTCTCTGATCGGACTCCTGCTTTCGGTTCTTTTAGGATTTGGTCTCGCTGTCCCAATCTCGCGCGGTGCGTTGAAGCGTTTCCCGTTGGCCCTCTCTATTTTCGGCGCAGAGATGCTGATTCACTTGTCACTCTGCGTGGGATCCCACGCCGCAGACCACTCGGCGGCGAGTGCGTTCATGCCATCAGCTGTGATGTTGCTATGGCACGGTGTGGCGGCAACTATCGCGATGTTCACGATTACGTTCTTGGATTCGATTTATACGGCCTGGACCCGAATGATTTCTGCGGCTATTGGTGGGTTTTATCTCACCTCAACGGTAGAGAGCGAAGTTAACGTCCGGGTAGCTGGCAGCGATTCAGAATTTTTCCAAGAATTCTTAGTTACGACAGAAATCTCGCGCGGGCCACCCGCGTACGCACTTTGTGCGTAAGACATTTCTCGTTCGATACTTAATTAAGGATCACTGTGAAAAAAGTTGTTTCAGTTATTTCAATTTCGGCAATTCTCTTTGTTGGTACAAGCGGCTTGGTCGCTGCTAACGCGGAAACGGCTCCTGAGCCTGGGGCCACCTGCGCAATGGGAACCGCAATGACAGGCGGCATCAAAGTTGTCAAGAAAAAAACCTATGTTTGTATGCCCGACGGTGAGTGGTCTAAAGCGTTAAGAAAGAGCAAGTCGCCTTTGGACACAGAGGACATGTGGGTTAAGTCCGCTGATAAAGGTATGACCGCGGCATTTGGCACGATCTCAAACCCCACCACGAAAGACATTCGGATTATTGGTGTTCGTTCGAATCTCTTCACACCAATCGCGCAATTTCATGAGATGGCTAAAGATGCCGGTGGACAAATGATCATGACCGAAAAGAAAAAGGGCCTTGTGATTCCGGCCGGTGAGAGTATCGAGCTCAAACCTGGGGGCAACCACATCATGTTTATGAGCCTCAAAAAGCCCGTGACGGCCGGCACGCTGGTGCCTATCGTGTTGATTGGTTCAAACGGTGAACAGTTGAAGTTCAAGGCACTTGGCAAGGTGTATGCAGGTGCGAACGAAACTTACGAACCCTCCGGAATGTCAGGTATGTAGTCGGTGACTGACAAAGGATTAACCCGAAGGGGCCTTTTTGCAATCGGCGGCGCCGCCATAGTTGGCGGCGCCGGCGGTTACGCGTTGGCTGGAGCACATGCTCAGGAAAGCTCGCCTGTTGTAAGTCAGGTGTTGGTCAAGGCCTCGGACAACACGGCGAAAGTGAAGACGCCGTTTTACGGCGCCCACCAAGCTGGGGTGAATACCCCCGCGCAGGTCTACACAAAATTCATTGGCATCAACGTTAACGATCCAAGTAAGGATTCGATTGAGGCAATCGGGCGGATCATGACAGACGATGCTGCACGGCTGACCCAGGGTGAAGGTGCACTCGGGGACACTGAGCCTGAGATCGCGGCCAATCCAGCACGGTTAAGTATCACGTTGGGTGTTGGCCGGGAGTTCATCAAGAATCTGGGTATCTCGGTACCGGCGGCATTTCCTGCGATTCCCGCATTTAAGACAGACGCTTTAGATGAACAGTGGGGACAGAGTGATTTGGTTGTGCAGATTGGATCCGATGATCCTTTGACACTTTCACACGCCCAGCGAATGGTGACCAAGGACTTATCGACTTTGACTACAACCGCTTGGGTGCAGTCTGGTTTTCTGTCGCCAACCCCGGCTTTCGACGGTGGCGAGGCCAGTCGAAACCAAATGGGTCAAGTTGACGGAACCGTGAATCCGAATCTGGATCAGTATTCAGAGGTCGTCTGGATTGAAGAGGGCTCGTGGGCCGACGGCGGCACTGTTTTGATACTTCGTCGAATCCGGATGCTCATGGACGACTGGGATATTTTGGACCGAAGCGCAAAGGAGATCGTGGTGGGTACTTCCCTTGAAACCGGGGCGCCGCTCACGGGCACTAAAGAAAGTGATGTGGCCGACTTCACCGAACTCGATAATCAAGGGTTACCGGTAATCCCCATGAATGCGCATATTCGGGTTGCTCACGCAGAAACGACAGAAGAAATGATTTTGCGCAGGCCCTACAACTACAACGTTGAACTGACCGACGGAACCAATGATATGGGTCTTCTTTTTGCGGCGTACACGAAAGATCCGGCTCAATCATTTATTCCGATGCAAGAGCGAATCGCGCAATCAGATGCGATGAATAAATGGGTTACCACCATTGGATCTGCCGCGTACTTGATTTTGCCAGGAGTGTCAGACGGTGAATTTCTCGGTGAGGTGCTGTTATAGAGGTGCTGTTAGGGAGGTGCGGTGCATGGGGAGACACGAGTAAATCCTCTGGTTTTTTGTCCTTCGGTAAATCCGTGGCACCGTGGCGGTTATGTATAAACTTCCCCGAAATTCTGTCCCTCGAAAATTTGTAGGCATTACTGCTGCAATTGGCGTGGTTGCTGCGGGTCTCACCGCAGTGACCCCTGTGAGCCCCGCCAGTGCCGCAACAGGAGACGTCACTTCGTTTCCCATTCCTATGAACAACTCCCAGCCTGGTCCAATGGCTCTGGACCCACTCGGAAACTTTTGGATCGGCCTGACCGCCCTCGACCAAGTCGCCAAGGCAACTCCAACCGGTGAGTTAGTCACAATCGCAATCCCCAACGGTGCGGCAAAAGCGGGAACGTCAAGTTTGGCTCTGGGATCTCAGAATCGAATGTGGCTGACGGAAACAACTGCGAACCGGGTCAGTTACTTTGACACGCTCTCAAATCAATACACAGGTTTCGATCTACCAACCAAAGAATCGGCACCGACAGGAATCACCTCCGGGCCCGATGGAGCTATGTGGTTCACCGAATACGCCGCAGACAAGATTGGCCGAATTACTAATGCTGGAAAAATCACGGAATTTGGTCTGGATAAAGATTCCGGGCCGACCTCAATTGTTACAGGAACCGATGGTGCCCTGTGGTTCACAATGCAAGACGGCAATGCAATCGGTCGAATAACAACCTCAGGAACAGTTTCGAAGTTCGCACTGCCCAATGCCAATTCCAAACCGACCGACATTACAGTTGGCGAGGCTGGAAATCTATGGTTCACAGAGTCGGCCGGCAACAAAATAGGTCGAATGTCGATCAAGGGACTGCTCGCTGAGTTTGGTTTACCCACCGCGAATGCGGGACTTGACCAGATCACATTGGGAGCTGATGGTCAACTTTGGTTCACTGAGTCGCTCACCAACCGTATTGGCCGAATCACTAACAGCGGTAGTGTTTCGGAGTTTGTTCTCCCCGGCGCCAATAACGGTCCGTCAGGGATTGTTGCTGGAATTGACGGAAATACGTGGTTCACTTCTAAAAACACGAACACGTTGAATCGCTTGTTAACCGGTGTAACACCCAGCGCGACTACCGGTAGTCCCACATTGACCGCAACCAGCACCAAAACAGGGTCGACCGTGTCAACGAGCAATGGGAACTGGTTGTACTCACCGACTTCATATAACTATCAGTGGCAAAGGTGTGCTGACAACACTGCGAATTCGTGTGTAGACATTCCTGGAGCGACACAAGCCGCATACGTGTTAACAGATGCTGATGCGAGCAAATTCCTTCAATCCAATGTCACTGGAGTGAACCTCAACGGTGTTGGGCAAGTCCCTTCGGTGAGTGCTCGTTTGGCAATTGACGGACTGCCACCCAAACTTCCGCCAGCACCCGTGGTCGGTGCCCAAAGCGTTCAGCTCGTTCCAGGTGTGACCGCAACCCTTAAGGGGGCTAAGACAGTCAAGATTGGCGACCGCAGGCTTTTCCGGGTAGTCGTGTCTGATCGCGCCGTGAAGGGCAAGGTCCGCATGAGCATCGTCAACTCAGCGGGTGTTGAGGTGTATGTGATTGCCAAGGGCAAGTGGATCAATAAAACGGGTAAGGCAAAGAAAGTAAAGAAGATCAAGAACACCTTGGCTCCGGGCTTCTACACGTTGAAAGCCGTGTACACACCGCGTGCGAACCAGTCAACAATTTATCCGGTCGCAACCCTGAGTAAGCCCATCCGCATAAGGCGATAGCACTGCACTAGCCTTTCCCGGCACACGAAAATCGAAAGAATTTGACCGGGAAAGGCAGGTGCGTGTGGCTGCGCTGCTCGCACTTCTTTCCAGCCTTTCCTGGGGAGTCGCAGACTTCATGGGTGGTCTGGCCGCAAGAAGGGCCGGTTCTGCTCAAGTACTAGCAGTTTCCTACCCTTCGGGCGCTGTAATCATCACGTTTCTCGCACTTTTTGTGATTCCGGGAGAACTCTCAACAGACCTCATGGGAATCTCAGTCCTAACGGGCATTGTGGGATCAATTGCGATTGCCTTGCTGTATGCCGCATTGGTTCGTGGACAGATGGGCGTTGTCTCACCGATAACAGCGGTCATGAGTGGTGCGGTCCCGGTGGTTGTTGGTCTACTTCGCGGTGAGGAAGTCACCGGGTTTGCATTTGCCGGGATGGGCCTCGCGGTTTTGGCTGTCGTACTCGTCAGTCGCGAGTCCGCCGCGCACCATGGCCGGACACCTTTGTCGGCAATTGCACTAGCTGTGGCATCAGGCTTTGCAATAGGTGTGTACCTGACCGTTCTTGGTTCAGCACCTGAAAACTCTGGGGTGTGGGTCGCCAGTTTGGGTCGCTGGGTTTCCACTGTAATCATGATCACATTTGTATTGGTGATTGTGCGTTCCTTTGACCGAAAAACTTTCCCCTGGATGATCGCAATTCTTGCAGGAGTTCTTGACACAACCGCAAACGGGCTTTTTCAACTTGCGAGCCAACGAGGATTGTTGTCAGTTGTTGCCGTATTGGGATCCCTCTACCCGGTGGCGACCGTGGTACTTGCCAGAGTGGTCATAAAGGAACGCATGAATCGTGTTCAAGGTGTTGGAGTTTTCATGGCTTTGAGCGCCGCAATACTGCTCGCGATTAATTCCTGATCGAGTTAATCTGTTGAGGCGAGTGCTTTCATGGCTTTTCTGACATAAAAGAAGAAAACAATGTTTGCGGTGGCGAGTGCGATAAATACTGCGGACAAAATTCCCCAACCTTGGTTTGAGCCGACGACGAAAGCCGCGCCGGCAAAAAAGATTGCTGCAAAAATTTGCAGAACCGAAGAGAAGCGGAGCTTGCGTAACTCGCGAGTCTTGAAGTCAGTCCGAGGTCGTTCATTTTCTTTTTCCACGTGAACTCCTGACTGGTTGTGCGGCGGTTGGCTGAGGTTTAATTCTGGGTGAAACTAATTGTTTAATACTCGCAGAGAGTTCAATGAGTCGGTCCTTCTGTACCGCATTTTTACTCCATGCCAGTCCAATTGTGCGAGAGGGCTGCGGGCTCATGAGAGTTGCAATGCTAATCCCAGTTCCCGTTCGGGCCTCAAGTTCAACAGCGCAATCGGGTAGGAGGGTTACGCCATTGCCCGCTGCAACCATTTGACACACCGTGGCAAGGCCTGCGGCACCGACGTCAACGGTCTTCGAAATTTTGGCGCTCGCGCAGATTTCTTCTGCCTGGCCTCTTAAGCAGTGACCATCTTCAATTAATAGAACTGGGAAGTCTTGTATACCTCCCAAGTCAATCCCGGATTCCCCAGCCCACACGTGATCTACGGGCACAGCTAAATGAAACGTGTCCGTGAATAATTCGAAGGTTTCGATATCCGGCAAATAAACCGGCAATGCCAGCAGCGCTAAATCAATTGAGTGTTCGCGTAATGAATTAAGTAGTGAGTCGGTTCTTTGCTCGGAAAGTTGCAGGGAAATCTCAGGGCTCAGTCCGGCAACAATTTTTGGGAGGAGGTATGGCGCGAGTGTTGGAATTGCGCCTAAGCGCACAACAGACTCGACACCAGATGGAGCGGCCGCGAGGGTGAAGTCGGTGAGGGCATCAAGTGCGCGGCGGGCAAATGGAATCAATGCGGTCCCCACAGTTGTGAGTTCGACCCCGCGCGGGCCGCGTTGAAAAAGTGGATAACCCACGGATCGCTCTAAGTCTCTGATCTGAACGCTGACTGCGGGCTGGCTGATTCCCAAAACACTCGCGGCTGACCCAAAACTGCGTTCCTGGGTGACTGCAACGAAGGCTTTGAGTTGCGGATAACTCGGGTGCCATTGGCGCCGGTCAAAGTCCATAACGTCAGACTATCCAACCCAAACAAATATTCATTAGACTTATACAATCTTGTGTAGGACAATGTCATCAATCAACGTGTAAAGGAATGATTTTTTATGACCGCAGAGGCACAATGTCCAGTAATGCACGGCCCAGGCGTTGGCGGCACTCAGAATGACGACTGGTGGCCCAACCAACTCAACCTTCGAGTCCTAGATCAAAACCCACCCTCAGGCAACCCAATGGACGAGGACTTTGACTACGCGCAGGCGTTTGCGACTCTGAACCTTCAGGAAGTAAAAGCAGATCTCACCAAGGTCATGACCGACTCACAAGAGTGGTGGCCAGCAGACTACGGGCATTACGGTCCGTTCTTCATTCGCATGGCCTGGCACTCGGCAGGCACCTACCGCACCTCTGACGGTCGCGGTGGCGGCGGCAACGGCATGCAGCGTTTCGCGCCGTTGAACAGCTGGCCCGACAACGTGAACCTGGATAAAGCGCGTCGACTTTTGTGGCCGGTCAAGCAAAAGTACGGCAAGAATCTTTCCTGGGCCGACCTGTTCATTCTGACCGGAAACGTCGCATTGGAGTCCATGGGCTTTGATACCTTCGGCTTCGGTGGTGGGCGAGTCGACGTGTACCAGCCCGACGAAACCTATTGGGGTTCAGAGCACGAATGGTTGGCCGACGGCCGCTACACGGGTGACCGTGAACTTGAAAACCCACTGGCCGCAGTCCAAATGGGACTGATCTACGTCAACCCAGAAGGCCCCAATGGAGTCCCAGACCCCATGGCCTCGGGCCGCGATATCCGCGAGACCTTTGCCCGCATGGCAATGAACGACTACGAAACAGTCGCCCTCACCGCGGGTGGTCACACATTTGGTAAGACGCACGGCGCTGGTGATCCCGGCAAGTATGTAGGTGCCGAACCAGAAGGTGCACCGTTACAAGAAATGGGACTGGGTTGGGCCAACTCATTTGGTACCGGCAATGGCGAGTACACGATTTCAAGTGGCATTGAAGGTGCTTGGACACCAACACCCACGACATGGGACATGTCCTACTTCGACACCCTCTTCGGTCACGAATGGGAACTCACCCACAGCCCAGCGGGTGCCCAGCAGTGGACACCGAAGGACGGCGCCGCAGCAGACGACGTCCCTGATGCTCACAACCCAAATAAGCGTCACGCTCCCATGATGACAACGGCCGACATGGCAATGCGCGTAGATCCGATCTACGAGCAAATCTCCCGTCACTTTCATGCCAACCCAGCAGAGTTCGCTGACGCATTTGCCAAGGCCTGGTTCAAGTTGACCCACCGTGACATGGGACCGATCTCCCGTTACGTGGGATCTGAAGTTCCGGCCGAAATTTTTATTTGGCAGGACCCGGTACCCGCAGTTGAAGGTGCTTTGATTGACGAGTCAGACATCGCGGCTTTGAAGGCGTCAGTTCTAGCAAGTGGACTCAGTGTCTCCGAACTGGTGTCGACCGCGTGGGCGTCAGCCTCCACCTTCCGTGGAACCGACAAGCGCGGTGGCGCAAATGGTGCACGGATTCGCCTTGAGCCTCAGCGCGATTGGGCCGTAAACAACCCAGCCCAACTCACCAAGGTGCTTGGAACCCTCGAAGGAATCGCAGCAGAATTCAACACTGGCTCCAAGAAAGTCTCCATGGCAGATCTAATTGTTCTTGCTGGTTGCGCTGGAGTTGAAAAGGCAGCGAGCAATGCGGGCGAGACGACCGTTATTGTTCCATTCACTCCGGGTCGCACCGATGCAACCCAGGAACAAACTGACATTGATTCGTTCTCGGTTCTTGAGCCAGTCGCTGACGGTTTCCGTAATTATTTGGGCAAAGGTTCAGAGCGCCCAGCAGAAAAACTCTTGGTTGACAAGGCGAACCTGCTTACCCTCAGTGCCCCAGAAATGTCGGTGCTTGTTGCTGGCATGCGCGCCATGAATGCAAACTTCGACGGTTCCAAAGTCGGGGTACTCACGAGCACGCCAGAAGCGTTGACCAACGACTTCTTTGTCAACATGACCGACATGAGCACTAAGTGGTCACCAACTTCTGGTGACGCACAGGACGCCGAAAGCGCTGATCTCTTTGAGGGCACTGACCGCGCCAGCGGTGAACTCAAGTGGATGGGTAGTCGGGTTGACCTAGTCTTTGGGTCAAACTCTCAACTCCGCTCAATCGCCGAGGTGTACGCGGGCAATGACGCGCACGGCAAGTTCGTGTGTGATTTCGTTTCCGCGTGGAACAAGGTCATGATGCTTGATCGCTTCGATCTCGCGTAATAAATCTGTCTGGAAGCGCCGTAGGATTTTTCCTGCGGCGCTTCTTGCATTTAGGCATCGAGTTCGGGTTCTTGCTCAGTTTCAATGGTGCTCGTAGCCCCGGCGAGAACGCCAACTGCCTTGAGGCCATATGCAACAAATGGTCCGACCAAAAGTGCAAAAAGGACCGTCCCAAGGCCTACAGTTCCACCGAGGAACCAGCCAATTGTTAAGGCAGCAACTTCAATCCCAAGCCGCACCCGTGCGACCGGCCAACCCGTTCTGAAGTGGATTCCGGTCATCATTCCGTCACGTGGGCCTGGGCCGAGGTTTGTGGTCAAGTAGAGGCCACTGCCAATTCCCACACAAGCGATTCCGATTATTACTGCGAGGAATCGTACAGCCATGTGTGTTGGGTGCGGCAGGATTGTGCTCATAACTTGAAGAGCAGTGGCTATCACGATTGCGTTGGCGATCGTGCCCAGACCGGGTCGTTCCTTAAGCGGAATCCAAGCAAGAAGTACAAAAATACTGATTATGAAAGTTGTGAGGCCAATATCTAGTCCGGTCTTCGCGGTCAGACCTTGGGCAAAGACCGTCCACGGTCCCACCCCAAGGTCGGCGATTACGAGTAAAGCTTCGCCGGTTCCAAATAGCCACAGGCCCCCAATAAGAATTGCTAGCGTGCTTGGCTTGGAACTCCAACGTGAATCCGAGCGCCAACGCGTGACGGGGACGGTTCGCGAAGGCGTGAGGAATCCGGGTAAAAAAGCCATTTTGTTTCGTAATCTTTCAATGTGGGTTAGATTGTTACCGTGTTGTTACAGAAACTAGGACCGACTGCACGGGGACTTATTGCTTTGGCACTGGTGGGAACTCTAGTGACCGCTTGTGGGGGAGGCGATGACCCCGCTGCGGATGGCTCTGATGATCCAACCACCGCAGAGGTCACCGGTACACAGCAACTCATGATTGATCAAGAAATTACTGTGCTAGACCAGAAAATCGTGTATCCGAAAAAAGGCGTGGCGCAAGTTTCCAGCATGATCACAACTCTTGAACCTGGTCAGGAGACGGGCTGGCGGCTGCACCGGGTTCCCGTGTTTGTATATGTCCTCAGTGGGACTTACACCGTTGAGTACGAAGCGGGAGTGACGAAAGAGTTCCCGGCCGGTAGCTCAACAATGCAAGCCTTAAAAACAAATTACAATGGCATTAACAAGGGAGAAGACAGCGTTCAATTACTGACTGTTTTCATGGGTGCAAAAGGGAAAAAGAACACCGTAGTGCGCTAAGCGACACTATGGTCTGAGATCTAAATCTGTTTCAGTAGCCAATTCGCTCAAGTCAACCTGCCATGCACCATGCGTCCTCAAGTAGTTTTTGGCGCCGATGTCCCCGGTCAATTCTTCGATGAGGGGTTGCCAATGCTCGTTCCCAATTACTACCGGGTGACCGATTTGTTTTTCGTACGTCGATTGAATAAGACGACCTTCGTGGCTTAGCAATTCGATGAGCGCCGGTGTGGTGAGTCCAATGTGATCCACGAGTGTGATCACGACTCGGTCTATTGCGGGGGTTTTATTGAGTAGGTGCTCAAGGCCAGCTCGGACGCTTGAGGCCATGCCGCTCTCAAAATCCGGATTGTTAATGACTGCGGCATTGGGAACCAGCCCGATCCAGGCGCCCAGAACCACGTAGACGTTCGGAATCCCTGATTCGTGTAGCAAGCGGACGCTGCGGTCCACGAGTCGTTCCTGTTCATAGACAAACGGTGCTTTGGGTCCGCCAAATCTTGTGCCGCTACCTGCAGCGAGTACCAAACCGGCAATACTGCCCGGATCAAGCACTTGCGAGGCAGGGGGTGACTTATCGGCCATGCTCCACCATAATGAGAGGACTATGCCAGCAGTCGTCCACCTCGCCCAAGTTACACAGGCGCAAATAAACGCCGAAGAAGTGAAGTCATTGGTGAGTGACTCGACGACGGGGGCCATTGTGTTGTTTAGCGGTGACGTTCGAGACCACGATCATGGGCGTTCGGTTCACTCGTTGACATATGAAGGACACCCCACAGCTCAATCAGTTCTCGAATCAGTCGTCAACGATTTTGCCGCTTCAACAGATGTAACGTCTATAGCGGCCGTTCATAGGGTTGGTGAGATTCCGATCGGGGAGGCCGCTTTGGTAGTTGCGGTTGGGAGTTCGCACCGGGGTGACGCATTCATGGCGGCAGCTCTTTTGGTTGATCGCATCAAAGAAAAGCTTCCGGTCTGGAAGCACCAATTTTTTTCCGATGGAACAGATGAATGGGTGAATTGCGCGTGAGCGAAACAAAGCAGTTAGTCGATACCTACGGCCGTGTGCATCGTGATTTACGAGTGTCGTTGACCGACCGCTGTTCCTTGCGCTGCACCTACTGCATGCCGGCCGACTTCTCCGACTGGATTGCCAACGAGAAATTGCTGACCACTGAAGAACTTGTTACCGTGATTGGCCTCTGCGTTGATGCGGGAATTACCCAGGTTCGCTTGACGGGCGGTGAGCCGCTATTGCGTCGTGACATTGTTGACGTTGTTCGCAGAATCAACGAACTCCCTAAGCCGCCCCGAATTTCGCTAACGACAAATGCGCTTCGTTTGGCTGAAGTCGCACAAGAGCTCAAAGATGCCGGGCTGGCGAGGGTCAATGTTTCCCTCGACACCCTTGACCCAACACGATTCAAGGAGATGACGCATCGCGATCGCTTCCACGACGTGATCGCTGGAATAGAAGCCGCTCAAGCGGCAGGGCTCACTCCGTTAAAGGTTAATTCGGTCTTGCTCAAAGGCGTAAATGACGACGAAGCGATCCCACTGTTGCGTCACGCGCTGGCTAATAACTGGAATCTTCGCTTTATTGAACAAATGCCACTTGACGCAGGTGACCTGTGGGCGCGTCCGGTCATGGTGACCGCTGACGAAATCCAGAAAGAACTCGAGCGTGAATTCGACTTGACCCCGGTACCTAGTCGTGGGTCAGCTCCAGCCGAAGAGTTCTATGTCAACGGCGGTCCAGCGACGGTGGGAATAATCGCCAGCGTTACTCGACCATTCTGCGCTGCCTGTGATCGCTTGCGGTTGACCGCCGACGGCCAATTTCGTAACTGCCTCTTCGCGCGAGATGAAACTGATGTGCGTGCGGTACTTCGATCGGGACTTCCCCAGTCTGAAATAGATACAGGAGTTCAAGCAATTATCGAGTCCGTGACAAAAGCGAAATTACCAGGCCACGGAATCAACGACCCAGATTTTGTCAAGCCGGATCGACCCATGAGTGCAATTGGCGGGTAATTTTATCCTCCGGAAAATGGCGGCATAACGTCAATCCGTTGCTCCGAATTCACGTCACAGTCTCGATCTTTTCCCATTGAAAGTCCATCGACTATAAACGAACACTGAGCCAGCACAGCTGCTAGATCAGGTGCCTGCTTAATCAGTTCCGATTTGAGTTCGCTGAGTGTGGCCGCGTCAACGGATATAGAACTTGTCTTCGCGGCATGGCGAGCGGCTGCATAAAGATTGACAGTAATGCTCAACGCGGGGCTCCTGGGTGAATTGGTCCAGAGGTTTGGGTGAGTGATCTACCGCTCCCACCCCAGCGGTGCTGAACAATCTCGGCACAAATACTAATTGCCGTTTCCTCTGGCGTACGGGCACCGATGTCAAGACCGATCGGTGAATGAATGCGTGCCAACTCAGATTCGGTCACACCAGCTTCTCGCAATCGTTGGATTCGATCCTCGTGGGTTTTTCTCGAGCCCATTGCACCGATGTACCCTGCGTCGGTTCCAAGTGCGACTCTCAAAGCTGGCACGTCAAACTTCGGGTCGTGGGTGAGAACCGCGATCACGGTGCGCCTATCTACGTTCTGTTGCTCGAGCCAGCGGTGCGGCCAGTCGACAACGACTTGATCTGCTTCGGGGAAACGTTTCGTTGTCGCGAATACCGGGCGAGCATCACACACGGTCACGGTGTAGCCGAGCATTTTTGCAGCTCGCACCAATGCGGCGGAAAAATCAATTGCACCAAATACGAACATCTGCGCTGGGGGAGCGAAGCTGGCTACAAAAATACTGAGCCCTTCACCCAAGCGCTCGCCCTCTGGGCCATATTCAATTGTCCCAGTTAAGCCGGCCGCCAACATGCCTAATGCGTCCTCGCGAACTGTGTCGTCAAGACGCGCGGTCCCTAGCGAACCGAAGGTCGAATCTGGAGCAATAACCAAATGCCGCCCGACATGGTGCGGACCTTTCACGATAGTGGCAATGGCTACGGGTTCACCGGATTCAATCCTTGCAGCGACTTCGGGCAATTCTGGCCAAGTTTCATTGTTTACCAGTTCTACGAACACTTCGAGGATCCCGCCGCAGGTGAGGCCTACCGCGAAGGCGTCGTCGTCGCTGACCCCGTAATGCTCGAAGCGAGGAGTTCCGTCCGAGAGAACCTCGGTTCCTACCTCAAAAAGTGCACCTTCGACACAACCACCGCTGACACTGCCAACTGCCTCACCGTCGGGTGTCACCAACATCGATGCTCCGGCTGGTCTGGGGGCGGAGCGCCAAGTCTGGACAACGGTCGCCATAGCAGCGCCGCCCGATTGATGGGCGGCTAATAGTTCTGTGATTATTTCTCGCATCGTAATCCAAGTCTAGGCCCATCCGATCAAAGTTTTTAAACTACTTGTAATGTGCTGGTGCTTGGCTATCATCCACATGTGCTGTAACGGTCTGCATGACAAACAAATCTGGAAAAGGTGATTGTGTTGTACGACATCGCTTTGAGTGTGGCGGCATGTGTTCGTTCGGGCACGCGGGCAGATGTTGCCTGGATGGTGTCACCGATTGCATCCGATCAAGCATTGGCCCTAACCCCGGGCGGCGGAAGAATCGGCCACTTAGCGTTTGGAGCCTTTGATGGATTGTTGACCGACGCCGCAGCCCGACATCTGTCCACGGGTCGACTGGTAAACCATGTGGTGAGCGAAATGGAAAGCCCCATTTGTGAGCTCCCCGCAGGGACGGCTGTCCAGTTCCTCGTGGTCCCCGCTGAACAGTTTCCATCCCAGACTTGGTCACTCTTACTTGACCACAGCCCACTGATCGTTATTGCATCAATGTCGGAAGACATGGTCACGGCCATAAATGTTGAGGCTAGCGGCGTGGATGCACGGCCATTGGTCAACGTGGAACGTGACTCCATCACTACGGTTCTCGTGCCAACTCCCCGTTTAATAATTGCGGGAGGAGGTCCTATCGCCGAAGCACTAGCCGCGCAGGCCGCCTTGATGAAATGGAAGGTTGCGATTGAGCCGCGCCCCGATGCGGTTGCAGGGCTAGCTGCCACTTTGTCCCCGGTCGATTCCGTGGTCGTGATGGGCCATGACGTTGAAGTTTCATCAGGGTGCCTGATGGCAGCTTTGGAAAGTGACGCCGGATATATAGGCGCCTTGGGTTCGGTGGCAATGCAGAATTCGCGGGCCGATTGGCTCGCTTACCGTGACGTCATGGATTTGTCGCGCGTACATGGACCGGCCGGGCTTGATATCAAAGCGGCAACCCCCGAAGAAATTGCGGTCTCGATCGTGGCCGAAGCAATTGCGGTACATCGGCTATAAAATAATCTGGATTTGCCTGCGATCCCCTTATTCGCGGACTATGATTCAGGATAAGTGCTCACGTTTCGAACTTAAAGGCACCCAACGCAGTAGGCACACCATGTATTTGGCATCCAATGGAGTAAGACAGTGGAAGGGGCTAGTCATGCCGGTTGAATCCTCAGGGAAAGAACGCGGAAACCCGCGCATGTTCGCACTCATTGAAAACTCACCGAAAACTGGCGAGAGTCCAACGGTGTGGGCTTTCCCACAGTTCGTTGAATTCCTGAGAGTTGCGGGTCAACCAGTTCAAGGCCCTTGGCCGCCACACCAAGAGCCACGACCCGATCCTGATGCAGATTCCATGCCAACCGCAGTCCCCGATACCGATCACTAGATCAGAATAGGAACAAATGTACCCGTCACGGTTTTCCTATGATGCACCAAATTCAGTTGAAGAAGTTATTGCGATACTTGACCAAAGTGGTGGAGAGGCAAAAGTAATGGCCGGCGGCCAGAGTCTGATCCCCATGCTTAAACTTCGCTTCGCATCCCCTGCCCGCGTGGTCGACATCAATGGGATTCCTGAACTGGAATACCATCGCATTGATCCCGACGGTACTTTGCGTATCGGGGCCCTTTGCCGACACGAGGATCTCGAATTCAGCACGATTCTTGGCAATTTCCCCACGCTGGCTCAAGCGTCGTCCCTCGTCGCGGATCCAATCGTGCGAACACGTGGAACTTTTGTTGGTTCGCTGTGCCACGCTGACCCACAGGGTGACTGGTCCGCAACCATGATCGCCCTAGGTGGAAAAATCGTCGCACAGGGACCAAAGGGTCGCCGGGAAATTGAAGTCCGTGACTTCGTTCTTGGCCCGTTTGTTAATGCTCTAGCGTTCAATGAAGTCGCCGTGGAGGCAATCGTTCCGCCTGCAAAAGGTAAGGCTCTTGGCGGTTATTTGAAGCTGGAGCGTCGTGTTGGTGACTTTGCGACCGCCTCGGTTGCAGTGGCCCTAGACGTTGACGGGGACACTGTGACCCGTGCCGGATGCGCACTTGCTGGAGTTGGCGGTCGGACCATCGATGCAAACGATGCGATCTCAGTATTGGTCGGTAAATCTTTCAACTCTGAGAGCATCAAACAAGCGGCTGAAGCAGTAGCTGCTGCTGCGGAGCCACGTACTGACCATAGAGGTTCATCCTCATACAAGCGACATATCGTGGAAACATTCGTCACTCGAATACTGTCCAATATAGCCAATAGCGAACAGAAAGCAGCCTGAACATGACTAGCCTCTTTGACGAAGTACAGGAAGCGCCGGCTGAAGGAGTGGAAGTCCGCCGGGTTACGGTCAATGTGAACGGTGCAGACAAAACGGTTGACGTTGAGCCCCGACTCTTACTCGTGCACCTGTTGCGTCAAGCATTGCAACTCACCGGAACTCACTCGGGTTGCGACACAACTAGTTGCGGCGCTTGCACTGTGCTGATGGATGGTCGTCCCGTTAAAAGCTGCACAGTATTAGCAGTTCAGGCAAATGGTCGAGAAGTTGAAACGGTGGAGGGTCTTGCTACCGCGAGCGAATTGCACCCGATTCAAGAAGGCTTCAAAGAGGAGCATGGACTCCAGTGCGGATTCTGCACGCCCGGCATGATGCTCTCGGCAAAGGCACTCCTCGAACGCAATCCCGATCCAACCGAAGACGAAGTGCGTTGGGCCTTGTCTGGCAACCTGTGCCGCTGCACCGGTTACCAGAACATCGTTAAGTCAGTCCTTTGGGCTGCAAAGAAAATGCGCGAACAAAACCAGGAGGCATGATGGCACCGCTAGACGAACTCAAAATTGGCGGTATGGGTGCGAGCCGCCGTCGTGTAGAAGACAACCGCTTCATCCGGGGCAAGGGTCGTTACGTTGATGACATTGTGCTGCCCGGAATGTTGCACATGGAGATTCTGCGCAGCCCCGTCGCACACGCCCGCATTAAATCCATTGATACCAGTGCTGCTTGGGAGGTTCCCGGAGTTCGACTGGTCATGACCGGTGAAACCATGGCTGCTCGCAACCTAGCCTGGATGCCAACCCTCTCGTACGACACTCAAGCGGTGCTCGCAACGGACAAGGTTAGGTTTCAAGGGCAAGAAGTAGCAGCGGTTATCGCCGACAACCCGTACATCGCCCGAGATGCACTCGACAAAATCGTGGTTGAATACGAACAATTACCGGTGATCGTCAATCCAATACAGGCTCAGAGCCCCGACGCACCTCTCATTCGCGACGACAAAGAGAACCAAACGTCAAATAAGATCTTCGACTGGGAAATTGGCGACAAGGAAGCGACGGATCGGGCTTTTGCTGAAGCAGACGTAGTGTCAAAGATTGATCTGCACTACCCCCGCTCGCATCCATCCCCGATCGAAACCTGCGGCTCGATCGCCGATTACGATCGAGCCACCGGGAAATTGACCGTCTACATGACCTCGCAGGCACCTCACATTGTTCGTGCTGCAGTAGCCATGGTTGCTGAATTGCCCGAGCACATGATCCGAATCATTGCCCCCGATCTTGGTGGAGGTTTCGGCAACAAAGTTCCTATCTATCCCGGTTATGTCATATCGATTCTCGCGTCAATCCTGACTGAACGCCCCGTCAAGTGGGTTGAAGACAAATCAAGTAACTTGATTTCTACCGGCTTTGGCCGCGATGTTTATCTTGAAGGGGAGTTAGCTCTTAGAAAAGATGGAAAAATTCTGGGAATGCGAATGCATACAATCTCGGATCATGGCGCTTTCTTTGCCGATGCCCAACCCACCAAATTCAAAATTGGTTTGATGCACTCAACATTTGCATGCTATGACATACCTACGGCACACCTCCTCAGCGAGGGTTATTACACAAACAAAGGTTCTGGGGGTGTGGCATATCGGTGCTCATTTAGGGTCACTGAAGCCATGTTCTTCCAAGAACGCATGATGCATGCAGCGGCGAATGACCTCGGCATGGATCAGGCTGAGTTCCGTCGCTTGAACTTGGTGCGTGACGACATGTTCCCTTATCGGACCGCTTTTGGTTTCCTGACCGACTCTGGTCAGTACGGGAAATGCCTCGATGTTGGCATGGAAGCAATCGGGTATAGCACTTTTAAGCAGGAGCAAGAAGAGGCTCGTAAGCGCGGAAAGCTGCTGGGTATCGGAATTTCGACCATGACCGAGCCACTTGGTGCAGGAAATAGTCGGGAGTACGACATCCTCGGTATCAAGATGTTTGACTCTGCTGAATTGCGCGTGCATATGACAGGCAAAGCAATCCTGCGAACGGGCGCGAAATCTCAGGGTCAAGGTCACGAGACAACGTGGGCGCAGATCGTGGCCCACGAACTCGGAATACCTGCCGATGACATTGTTGTCGAAGAAGGCGATACTGACACGGCGCCCTTCGGCATGGGCACCTATGCATCCCGATCAACACCGGTCGCAGGTGCTGCCGTTGCCATGGCCTCGCGTAAAATTCGGGCCAAAGCACGCAAAATTGCGGCCCACCTTCTGGAAATATCTGAAGAAGATATTGAGTGGGAACTTGGACGTTTCTACGTCCGAGGCAATCAAGAGCGCGGTGTGACGATTCAGGACTGTGCACTCGCTGCCTACAGCAATATGCCAGACGGTTTGGAACCAGGATTGGAAAACACTTCCTATTACGATCCGCCTAACTTGACCTGGCCATTCGCGGCCTATTTCTGCAAGGTGGAAGTTGATGCGGAAACAGGCGTCTGGGATGTTTTGAACTTTGTAGCCGTTGACGACTGTGGTGTACGCATCAACCCAATGATTGTCGAAGGACAGGTCATGGGCGGACTCACCGAGGCCTACGCCATGGCAAATATGCAGTACATCACCTTCGACGAAGAAGGCAACTGCATCGGAGCCAACTACATGGACTACCTGCTGCCCACCTCGTGGGAGACTCCAGGTTTCGAGCTGCATGAAGTGGTCACTCCGTGCCCGCACCATCCGATCGGGGCTAAGGGCGTAGGTGAATGCGCAACAGTGGCGGGACCTGCCGCGTTCGTGAATGCTGTGATGAACGCTATTGAACACACTGGCGTGCGCAACGTAGACATGCCTCTCATGCCAAACCGAGTCTACGAAGCATTGCAAACAGGAAGAAATGTTTCGGGAATGCCACCGGTGCTGAGCGACTAACATGAATGAAACTAACGGCAGTGTGGACATCATGGAGCTAGCGGTTGAACTGGCACGTGCTGGTCAGTCTCACGCGCTGGCAACGGTTGTTTGGCGTAAGCCACCTTCGTCTGGTCAACATGGCTCAAAAGCGGTGATCACCTCTGATGGGGAACTGCACGGCTGGATTGGTGGCGCGTGCGCTGAACCAGTTGTGATCCGGGAAGCAAAAAAAGTTCTTGCTACCGGGGAACCTACTTTGATCTGGCTGGGTCAAGATGCTGATTTTGCTGGAATGCATGTCCCGGAGGGGGTCCTGACAATTCCTATGTCTTGCCAAAGCGAAGGGGCACTGCAGCTATACATTGAGGCTGTTCTTGTTGCACCGGAAGTGGTGATAGTTGGACGCTCACCCATGGCCATGACCCTATTGGAATTGGTTCGCGGTGTTGGTTGGCATGGCGAGTTAATTGATGGTTCAGCATTCACCTCTGACCTGATGCATTCTGGCAGTATTGTGATTGTGGCAACACAGGGTCACGGCGACGAAGAAGCATTGGAGACCGCCCTTGGCGCCAACCCCGCATTTGTCGGGCTAGTGGCCTCGGCCAAGCGTGGTGAAGCGGTTCGAGGCTACCTGTCGGATCGTGGCGTCTCACCGGAAAAATTGGCAACCGTTCACGTTCCTGTTGGCCTTGACCTAGGACACACCACGCATCGCGAAATAGCTGTGGCGATCCTCGGCGAGTTGGTTCAAAGGCGTGCAGCGGGAGAATTGCGACAGGGATCATTCGAGGTGTCGACCAAGGTGGAACCTGAAGAGGTTATTGACCTGGTCTGCAACATGACGGTTGCCGCAGTTCCGGAGAACCGGCCTTTTGATTATCACGATGTCACGTATTACTTCTGCGCACCCGGGTGTCGGGTTGCGTTTGAAAAAGATCCAGAAAAATTCATCAAGCGGGAGGTTACGTGTTAATTACCCAAACTTTCGACATGGATCAGCCAGTCGAAGAAGTGTGGAATTTCTTCGATGACATTCCACTGGTTGCCGCGTGTATTCCAGGTGCCGATCTGACTGAAAAGGTGAGCGACGACGAATACCGCGGAGACGTCACGATCTCGGCAGGTCCGGTGAAATTGGAGTTCACGGGAGTAGTCAAAATCGAAAGTCGTGATGACGCCAAGAAGGTGATCGTGCTTGATGCTTCAGGAGCGGATAAAAAGGGTCGAGGATCAGCTAATGCATTGCTCGACATCTCGCTTGTTCCGCTAGGTGGCCAGACGAGAGTGAACATGAGCATGGATCTTGCAATTTCTGGTGCTGCGGCTCAATACGGTCGCGGACTAGTTAAGGACTTCACCGGGGTCCTTGTGACCCAAACCGCAGGATCCATGAAAATGCGGATGACCGCTATTGCTGAAGGCCGTGATCCGATGTCAGTCGGGGGCCCAAAGGCAGCGAGTGGTCTTGCAATTGGCTTCAGTGCATTTTCCATGGCGGTAAAACGAGTATTTGCAAGGTTCTTCCTGCCCTACCAATCGGCACCGAGCCGTTAGTCCGGAGGTAAATTAAATGAGTCTGTGGATGTTTGGAAACCTAATTCTCCTCATCGTCGTAGTGCCATTGCTTGTGACCCTGCTCAACCGGTTACTCGCAGCGCTAGAACAAATCCGAGCTGCAGCGCAAGACACCCTAGCTGGGGGTGTTGCACTCATTGGTGCGTTGCACAACACACCAGAGTTGCTAGCAAACACAGATGTTGTCATAAAAGATGTGGCCAACGGTGCGGTGCGCTATGCCGGTCCGGTTTCTAAGTTGCTGGGATAGGAGAAAACATGCCAATTGACGCAGTCATTACGCTCATTCTTGGAGCACTTATTATCGGTGCCGCCGCAATCGGTCTCTCTCGCGCGATCGGTCACCTTTCCGCGACCGAGAAGACCTTGGACACACTCGATGGTGGCGTCCAGGTGATTGCCGACCAAACCTCGACCGTTGTTCCGGTTGTCGGATCAGTTAATGCCAGTTTGGCCCCTGTCCGCGACTTTGCCAATTCGATTTAAGGAGGATCCATGGATTTCGCTGGGCATGAAGGTTGGCTAATCGGATACATTATTGGCCTTGTTGTTGTACTCGTTGTTGTTGCGCTCGTTATTCCAATTCTGGTAATTGCATGGCGAATAGGTACTCAGGCTGACAAGATTCTCAAGGGCTTGGAGCAGGCTGAGGTGAATACTGCTGGACTTGCTGGCCTAAACGAAACAATCACATCTGCGTTAGCAGTCATCGCTGGACTGAAGCGCGGCCGTACAAGGCTAGGAGGCTGACATGGATGTAGATGCCCAAACAGAACAGCTATGGATGATCGCAAACGTTTTAGGAAGTGTGGTTGTCGTCGCGGTAGCCGCACTACTTACACTCCTCGTGATATTCGTACATCGCATTCATTCAAGGGTCGTAAAGATTAAGGCCACCCTCGAAGCGACAAAGGAAAATACTGCTGACACCGCCCTCATTGGTGCGACTGCAGGCGGAGTGGAAGCTGTGTTGGCTGAGGGTCTTGAACATCATTTATTCCTCGGACGAGTATTGGACAAGGTGCGCACATGAGTTCATTGCAGTGGTGGTCAGTCATTAACGTAGCTCTGCTTATCGCAGGGTTAGCGATCTACTTATTCATCGTAGGATCCCAATTGAAGAAAGTGGCAATTAATCTCGAAGAGTCAGCTGACTTAGTATGGGCGATTAAGAAAGATGCTGAACTGATTGAGCCGGGCCTCACTTCAATAAACAGTACTGGCCGTGTTGTCGCTGGGGCACTTCCCTTGTTGTACGGCATGGGCGAAGGAATCGTTACTGGAGCCACCTTTGTTCATGAAGAACATGAAGCAGATGGTGTCAACCGTCCCGCAATGGGTGTCAGACGCTCACGGATGATCGAAGCAATGGGCGTTGGATTGGATTAGTCCGGTTTATGGCCGGTCGTGAGCGGGTCGGTGACGGGCGCGTCGTAAGTTCCAATCCACTCGGCTTTCCACGCTTTGTCAAACTTTTCTTCATTGCAACTTGGGTTGTAAACCGTCGCGAGGTCACGGGTTATCTGCTCCCTGTGCGAGCGGTTGCCTCCGGGTGCATTAAGCCAGCACACATGCAGATTGAACTTGCCACCGGCGCGCTCCAACCATGCGGCTGCCCTCTTGTGTTTGAACGGAAACCCAACTTGTGAGAGGTCGTCGGCGTGTCCCACATAGATCACCGAAAATTCCTGTGATGGCTCGGGCTTTGACTTGGTGAGGATGGCATAAACAGCAGGCTCTTTTGGTGGAGTCCAACCTGCAAGGGTTCGGGGACCTTCGAAGGCGTAACCGGCCAAACTTCCGAGTCGAATCACTGCAGTTCACTATCTAGATCGCCGTAGTCATCGTCCTCACTCATGGTTTCCGCTCGGGTAACCGGCCACAAAGGAAGTGAGGTCTTTTCTACCGCTTGGGTGAACTGCTGAATTGCTTTGTCGACGGCTTCGTCAGATCCATCAGCTTCCACAACGATTTGTGCGCCATAACCCATGGTGCCGTAGCCCGATGCGATTCCATTCAATCCTGCTACGGCATCGGCTAGTTCAACGACTTCTTCGAGAGTGACTTCTCGGTCACCCTCTACATGGATAGAGACACTGAATTTCACAATTACCCCACTTTCGAGAGTCGGTTGGCTAAGCGTTCAAGGCTAGCAAGATTGTGGCCTGAGTACACCTCATCTATAAAAGGCTCTGCAACAATCATGCCGAGTGATGCAGGTACGTAATCCACGACATCGCCTTTGTGCGGATTGACCCAGATAACTCTGTGGGCAATTCGTGAAAGGCTTTCCATGGCCTGTGATAAGGCCGCAGGTTCACCCCGATCCAGTCCATCAGAGCAAATGACAACCACCGCTCCACGGCCGAGCCGTGACCGGCGAGCATCTTTGGTGAATGCTTTGATCGAGTCGCCAATTCGGGTACCACCGTCCCAATCGAACACAGATTCACCTGCAAGGCGCATGGCTTCATCAGGGTTACGACGATCCAGAGATCGTGTGATGCGGGTGAGGCGGGTGCCAAAGCAAAACACGTCAACTTTGGCATTTGCGCGCCGCGCGGAGTAAGCAAACTGCAGAAGGTTGCGGGAGTAGTCAGCCATCGAGCCCGAAACGTCAAGGATCAGCACCAATGGTCGCAGTTTTTCTTTTCTCTTTTTATAAGCAAGATCGCGGGGCTCGCCAAGTTTGCGCATACTCTCGCGCACCATACGTCGGAGATCTAGTCGGGCGGCCTTGCGACTTCGCGTTGTCCGGTGAGTCCGCCGCACAGGAGGAGTAACGCGCATTCGGGAAATTAGTTTCCGTAGCTGGCGGATTTCTTCGTCGGAACATTCGGAAAAGGCTTTTAGGCGATACACGTCGGAGGTACTCGCCAGGTAACCTAGTTTGACTTCATCGGGGCTGATATCACCGGGAATACCCTCTTCAGTGTTCGGAATCTCGATGGTGGCACCAGCGGTAGACGATGATTTTAGGGTGAGTTTTCGAGGGTCAGCGTTAGATTCATCGATGTCAAGGAAAAACAGTTTAAAGACTGCGTTGTAGATCGGGACTTGATCTTGTCGCCGTACCATCGTTGCCCTGCCAGCCCAGTAGACATCCATGAGGTCGCTGACATCAAGTTGGGAAACTCCTGAACAGAAAGTCAAGATATCGTCGGAACCAATTGATATTCCTGCGTGTCTGAGTGTTTGACCAAACTCGACGAGTAGTTCGTCGAACCCGCTAAGAGATGACATCCTGGATGCTTCGAGAGGTAAACTCCAAATCATCGCGATCTTTGACGACAGCACCGAGGGTATCAATTGCGACTTCAGCGGTGAGGGTTTTTGCACCTAAGGCGCTGACACTCTCTGCCCAGTCAATAGTTTCTGCGACGCCGGGAAGTTTCTCGAGATCCATCGAGCGAAGTCGGTTAACAGCATTGACCACTTGGTCGGCGAGAGCTGGACCAATCTGGGGGAGGCGTGATTTCACAATCTCGATCTCGCGTTCACTTTCTGGGAACCCGATCCAGGTGTAAAGACAACGGCGCTTGAGAGCATCGTGGAGTTCCCGAGTGCGGTTTGACGTGAGAATCACTATTGGACGGGATTGCGCTTGAATCGTTCCCACTTCGGGAATAGTAACTTGGAAATCGCCGAGTAATTCAAGTAGGAATGCTTCGAATTCGTCGTCTGCGCGGTCGATTTCATCGATCAACAGAACACATTGATCCCCAGATCGAACTGCCTTAAGTAGTGGTCGCTCGAGCAGGAACCGCGGACCGAAAAGCTGTTCGTCAGAAGCATTATCGGTGTCGAGGGATCGCACGAAGAGCATTTGACGGGCGTAGTCCCATTCGTAGAGGGCTTGGTGCATGTCAATACCCTCATAGCACTGCAGCCGAATTAAATCTCGGCCCAGCATCGCTGAAACAGTGCGAGCAAGTTCAGTCTTACCAACTCCAACTTCCCCCTCAAGTAGCAAAGGTTTACCGAGTTTGAGTGACAGTAAAAGTGATGTAGCCAGACCACGATCGGCGATGTAGCCACGATCCGCCAGATCGGTGGTGAGCTGAGAAACTGTGAGTTCTTCGAACGCCATGTAAATTAGTCCGCTTGGCCCAGAACGAGGTCACCAAGCGAGGTCGAACCAAGTTTGCCTTCCCTCGCCAACTTGTTCTTCCACGCTGTTGCAGTGTCTACACCTTCTTCGGCGAAGCCATCAAATGAAACGTCTTTCATGTTCCGACACACCTTGTTTGGCGTGCATTCCTCATCCATTTCAGTCAGAGATCCAGGAGTTCCTTGCCACACGGTACGTAGTACCTCAGCTGCTTTTTCACTTTCGACTGACATTTGACTTCTCCCTAGGTTAGTGCCTTCATTGAGGGTATCAGCAGACTGAAGCCTGCGCAGTCAGGGAGACAATTGGATTGGTAGGCAAATTGCCCCATAGGCCAAGAAATACGATTCGGGAATAACCCAGGTTCGCTTGACCACTGGCGAGCCATTGTTGCGTCGCGACATTCCTGACGTTGTTCGCAGAATCAGCGGACTCCCTGGATATAGAACTTGTCTACGCGGCATAGCGGGCGGCTGCATAAAGATTGACAGCAATGCTCAACCCGAGGCTCTTGGGTGAATCGATCCTCGTGGGTTTTTCTCAAACCGCTTGTGCGAATTCAATAAGTTTGTCACGCTTTGACTCAACATTCGAACAAGGAGAACCGTGGATCTAGAGAATTCCTTCACCGTCCCAGCAGATATTGACGCTGCTTGGAATACGCTCCTTGACGTTGAGGCGATTGCCCCGTGTATGCCCGGGGCCAAGCTCGAGTCGGTAAACGGAGACGAATTCACTGGAAACGTCAAGGTGAAACTCGGGCCCGTATCCATGACCTACGGGGGCCAGGCTGAATTCTTAAGCAAAGATCCGGTCGCCCACACTGCGGTCATTAAGGGCACCGGCAAAGAAGCGCGTGGAACGGGCACGGCACAAGCAAATGTCACCATCGTTTTGGTGGCAGAAAGCGATTCGGTTACGCGTGTGGACGTGGCAACGGAATTGGTCATAACTGGCAAAGCAGCACAGTTTGGCCGCGGTGTCATGCAGGACGTTGCCGGGCGGCTGGTGACCCAGTTTGCTCAAAACTTGGAGCAGTTAATTGCATCCCGTGTGGAAGTCGTTGACACAGAAAATGAAACGCCGCGACCTGCCCCGATCATGGCGGCGGACAGTATTAATCTACTTGAGACCGCAGGCGCACCGATCCTGAAACGAGCATTGCCCGTGGCAATCGCCGTTGCGTTGATCGTGGGAATTATCTTGCTGTTGACCGCGCGGAAAAAGAAGAGTTAGCGCTTGAGTTGTGACAACTGTAAGTGAGATTGAGTCTCCACAACAATTGGTTCAAGAGTTGGCACAGGCTGACTACCTCGCTGAGCCAGGGCTTGCCACCGCATTATTTTGTGCGGTACGACTCCCTCAACCGCTTTTGTTGGAGGGAGAAGCCGGGGTCGGGAAAACCCAAGCGGCGAAAGCACTCGCAACTCTCCTTGATACCCCACTCATCCGTTTGCAGTGTTTTGAAGGGATCGATGCCTCGGAAGCCCTATACGAGTGGAATTATCCCCGGCAATTGCTCAGCATCCGCATGGCCGAGTCACAGGGTAGGTCACTGGAAGAGAGTTCACTTTTTAGTCGAGAGTTTTTGATCGAGCGTCCGCTCCTGCAGGCGTTGGAACACGACGGACCCAACCCAGCCGTGCTGTTAATCGACGAAGTTGATCGTGCCGACGAGGAGTTCGAAGCATTCCTATTTGAAATGTTGGCGGAATCAACCGTCACCGTTCCTGAACTGGGAACCCTCAAAGCGAAACAGCCACCCATAGTCATTTTGACGTCGAATAGAACACGTGATTTGCACGACGCACTGAAGCGTCGCTGCCTCTACCACTGGATTGACTATCCGAGTTTGGAGCACGCAACTCACATTGTGAAATTACGCGCGCCCCAAGCCAGTAAGGAATTAGCCGAGCAAGTTGCAGCTGCAGTTGCGCGGGTTCGAACCCTGGATTTACAGAAACCACCCGGGGTGGCTGAAGCGATCGACTGGGTGAAAGCGGCAGTGCTTCTTGGCGTCACCACGCTTGATGAATCAAGCACGAACCAAACACTGGGTTCGGTTCTGAAGTACCGCGATGATCAAGAAATCGCCCGCGAGCAAGGGCTGGCCTGGATTTCCGGTGAGTGAGGCCCCACTCGCCCAACTCTGTGCAGCATTTGGTCATCAACTGCATCGCGCTGGGATTCCGGTAACCCCGGAACGAAGTGCAAGATTTGCCAGTGTAATCGAGTTGACCCAGCCCAGGGAGGTCGAAGCTTTGTACTGGCTGGCGAAGGTCACCATGTGCAGTGATGTGCGGCAATACGAAATATTTGATCGGGTTTTTCACCAAGTCTTCCGTGGAGAGTTCGACTTTTCCGACTTCGCAAGCGATTCGATTGAGTCAACCGAGGTGCCTGTCGCAACGTCAGGTGAGCAAAACCCAGGGGATAGGCGTGAATCCGAATCAAGTGAGTCAAGTCCCAAGGGGACGAGCGCAACACCCGGCACTCCCAGTGTCGAAGATCAAGACGAAAGTGAAATAAGTGTCCTAGCCGCAGTCAGTATGCAGGAGCGTGTGAATGATCGGGACTTCTCGCAGCTCACGCCCGAAGAACTTGTCCTAATCAGACGCCTGGTTGACGAACTCCCGCTGGTCCCTCCGCGAAAGACTCGGCATCGAAGCAGGAAGGCGCGCAAGGGGAACCGGATTGATTTCCGTGCGACCCTTCGCGCTTCACATCGAACAGGTGGTGAGCCAATCCGAATGATTAATCGAATGAACACGACAAAGCCACGACGGGTAGTGCTCATCGCGGATGTTTCCGGGTCCATGGAACCGTACGCTCGCGTCTATTTACATTTAATGCGAGGTGCGGTGCAGGCGTTAGGTGCTGAAGCATTTGTGTTTGCAACACACTTGACCCGTTTGACACGCCCACTGGCAACATCTCGTCCTGACATCGCATACAAGAAAGCAGCGCAAGCGGCACCCGACTGGTCTGGTGGTACCAGAATTGGCAACTCGATTAAGACATTCATTGACGACTTTGGGCGGCGTGGACTTGCTCGAGGAGCCGTGATCGTGATCGTGTCCGACGGCTGGGAGATTGAAGACCCTGAAATTTTGGGAGTCAACATGGCTCGCCTTTCCAGGCTGTCCCATCACGTTATTTGGGTGAACCCGCGCAAAGCTGTTGATTCGTATCAACCACTGGTCGGTGGAATGGCCGCAGCATTGCCATTCGTTGACACATTTGTCTCCGGTCACTCCATTAATGCCCTCAATGACGTGATGGCCGCGATCTCGGGCGCTTCAGAGCGTAGGGTTACGGCATGCTGAGCGTCTCGGAATACCTTGAACTAGTTCTCGGCAATGTGAGTGAACTTCCGCCCATGGAGTTACCAATCTCCGAAGTCAATGGTTGTGTTCTTGCCCAAGATATTTACGCCCGTTGGCCCCTCCCTTCATTTGATAACTCGTCAATGGATGGTTACGCGGTAATCGCATCAGACTTAATCGCGGCCAGTGAGATTTCACCGGTGATCCTTCCCGTGATTGACGACATTCCCGCAGGCTTTAAGTCACTCGAGACTCTTGCCAGCGGTCAAGCAATTCGAATCATGACCGGAGCGCCCATGCCTGCAGGCGCGGACAGCGTGATCCCAATTGAAAGCACCGACGGTGGAAGCGAAGTTGTGACAATTCATTCGCCAATTGAATTGGGAAGCTGTATTCGACACGAGGGCGAAGACGTCAAGGCCGGTGAAATCGTTCTGGAAAAGGGAATATCCCTTGGTCCACGACAGATCGCTTTGATTGCCGCCGTTGGGCACGGAATCATTTCGGTGATTCCCAAGCCGCGTGTCGCAGTAGTGGCCACCGGGAGTGAACTGGTGGAACCAGGAACCGAACTAAAATTCGGTTTGATTTCAGACTCGAATAGCTTTCTCATTACCGCGGTAGCCAATGACAGTGGCGCAGATGCGTACAGGCTGCCCCCGGCAAAAGACGATGAAGACACCTTGATTGAGATCTTGGAGGATCAAGTTCACCGAGCTGACCTGATCGTGACTACTGGCGGAGTCAGCATGGGCGCTTACGACCCGGTCAAGGCGGCGTTCATAAAACTGGGCACAGCCGAGTTCCACAAGGTTGCCATGCAACCGGGCATGCCCCAAGGTTTTGGCAGTGTTGGGAAAAGTGGGGAGTCAGCTATCCCGATCATCACCCTTCCCGGGAACCCGGTGAGCGCCTATATTTCGTTTGAGACTTTCATTCGTCCGGCAATTCGCAAGATGCGAGGGCTCAAGGTACTCGAGCGTCCCCGAACAAGTGCAAGGTTGAAAGGTGAATTGCGCTCACCGGTCAACAAAGTGCAATTCGCTAGGGCGCGCTTCGTGGAAGACAGCCAGGTCGAACCAGTGGGAACGGGTCAAGGCTCACATGTTCTCGGCGGGCTTGCGCAGGCGGACGCACTCATCGTGATTCCGGTGGGAGTTGACCGTGTTGCCAACCATGGCGACGTTTCAGTGATTGATTTAAGGAGTGATTTAGCGTGAGCACATTCCCGCACCTCAATGAACAGGGTGACGCCCACATGGTCGACGTGACCGCGAAGACGGTGACGCAAAGGTCGGCCACCGCTCGTTCGAGGGTGTCATTGAGCCCTGAAGTCGTTGAACGACTTAATGCGGGTGACATGCCGAAAGGGGATGCCCTGGCCGTTGCGCGGATTGCGGCAATTTCAGCGACCAAGAAAACAAGTGATCTGATTCCACTGTGCCACCCGCTAGCGATTCACGGTGTCGATGTAAGTGTTGAACTCGATGAAACGGGTTCACACATCACCGTCACGGTTAAGACCGCAGATCGAACAGGTGTCGAAATGGAAGCCCTTACGGCAGCATCTGTTGGCGCATTGACACTGATTGACATGGTCAAAGGTGTTGACCGAATGGCTCGAATCGAATTCGTTGAGCTACTGGAAAAGAAGGGTGGTCGTTCGGGCCACTGGTTGCGAAGTGAGCATGAGTAATTTCACGGCTCAAATAATTACCGTGTCCACTCGCGGTGCACAAGGGATTCGAGCGGACACTTCAGGGGAAATCTTGTTCAAGGCATTTACTGAACTCGGTTTCGTGTGTTCTCCCAACGTGATAATCCCCGATGGTCCGGAGGTCGCCACCCAAATAAAGGCCGCCGTCAATTCAGGACACTCTCTGGTAGTCACTACCGGCGGCACGGGTATTTCACCCAGTGATCAAACTCCAGAGTTCACTCGGGGAGTAATTGACCGGGAAGTTCCCGGGATCGCCGAGGCCATTCGACACTATGGCCGCGCAAACGGAATCTCCACTGCTGCTCTGTCACGAGGGATTGCGGGTCAACTAGACAACTCCCTGGTGGTGAATGTTCCTGGCTCGCCGGGTGGCGCAAAAGATGCAGCTGCGGTTCTTGGTGAAATTGTGATTCATGCACTTGAGCAAATTGCAGGGTCCGACCACTAGTTCACCTGGCGTTCACCAAAACAGTTTCCAGCATTCATGTGATCTGGTCTCCTTGGCCACCTATAAGTGACAGATTCCTGTCGTGGCCGCAGAAACCCCATTGAGAGATCTCAGCAACAGCAAAAAGGCAAATAGAGCTGACAGGGCTTTCAGCCGGGTTATCACGGGCGCCGCGTTTACTTCATTGATTATTTTGGCTGGAATCACTATTTTCCTTGGGGCGAAAGCGGTCCCCGTCATCCAAGACCAAGGACTGTCCTTTCTCACGACAACGGTCTGGGACACCATCGGCGTTCCGCCCGAATACGGAATCGCTGGGATGCTCTACGGCTCAATCTTGCTGGCCGTGATCGCACTCGTGATCGCTGTGCCGGTCAGTATTTTCTTGGCAGTTTTCATGGTTTTTATTGCACCAACGCGGGTGTCCAAGTTTCTGACCAACCTCGTTGACCTGATGGCGGCGATACCGTCGGTGATCATTGGTCTGTGGGCTTTTTATGTGTTGGTACCTCCGGCACAAGAATGGCAGTCCCTGCTCAACCAATATCTGGGCTGGATCCCAATATTTGCCAACGAATCAGGAAATTTCACGGGAACCCCTTTCATTGCAGGTGTTGTGTTGGCAATCATGATGATTCCGATTGTCACATCGGTTACAGCCGAAGTTCTCAAGCGAACACCACCCGAGCTAATCAATGCTGCCGAATCCCTCGGATGCTCAATGTGGACCATGTTGCGATACGTGGCGCTGCCATTTGGGCGAGGAGGGATTGTTGGAGGCGTGATGCTGGGGCTTGGACGCGCATTAGGTGAAACAATCGCGGTGTTCTTCGTCCTGAAAATTGTTTTCGACATCAATTTCTTCAACATTATTGAATCAGGTGGTGGATCCGTCGCCACCTTGATCGTGTCCAAGTTCGGTGAGACTTCGGGTGACTTTGAAGTTGATGTCCTACTCGCGGCTGGTTTCTTCCTTTTCCTCATGACCCTTGTGGTCAACATGCTGGCGAACCTTATTGTTCGACGCACAGAACGGCTAAAGTCATGACAACCCTGATGAGTGAGGCACCCGAGATTCGGGAGCAAGACTTGGTGCCACAACGACCTTGGTCAAAACGCCCGACCTCTTTCTGGTTAGCGGCACTTTTGGGCACCGCGGTTCCGCTTTCGTTCGCGGGAGTGCTGTACTTCACCACAGAAATTGCAGCTCCCCTTCTGCTAATAGTCGTTTATCTCCCACTTCAGCTAGTGAGCGCTGGAGTAGCGGGCTACGTGGCAAAGGGAAAGCATGGGATTTTGGATTCCGGTCTCATAGTCTTTGCCATTGGATCCACGATTCTGAGCGCGGTCATATTGGGGTCCATGCTCGCAACGATTATTGCTCGGGGTTTTGAAGCACTAAGGCCATCATTTATTTTTCAAAACAGTGTGTACATCAGTCCCAGCACTCCCCTTGATTACGGCGGCGTAGGCCATGCGATTGTTGGAACGTTTTTGATTGTAGGTATTGCAACAATTATTTCTGTTCCCCTGGGAATCGCCAGCGCCGTGTATGTAACGGAAATTCGTGGCCGCGCGGTGCCCTATGTGAGATTCTTTGTTCAGGCAATGAGCGGGGTCCCTTCCGTCGTCGCGGGCCTGTTCGTATTGACGGTTTTCATTCTCACCGGAGTCATGCGGCAAAGCGCACTAGCGGGCGCGATTGCCTACGCGATCCTGATGCTTCCCACGGTTGCCCGAACAGCGGAAGAAGTCTTGCGCCTTGTTCCCGAAGATTTGAGAACAGGTGCGTTGGCTTTGGGCTCCACGCGATCTCGAGTTGTCTTCAACGTGGTCCTTCCCGCGGCTCGCACGGGTGTGATTACAGCAATGCTTTTGGGTGTAGCTCGTGTCGTGGGTGAGACGGCGCCACTTTTGTTAACGGCGTTAAAGAACGATCAAACAGTCGTGAACCCGTTCTCCGATCCGATTTCAGCACTGCCCACATTCATATTTGACAACGTTGCCCAGCCTTATCCTGATGCGGTAACGCGGGCTTGGGGCGCGGCGTTGGTCCTTATGGTGATTGTTGCAGTGCTATTCACACTCACGCGATTGCTTTCCGGTCGCAATTCGATGAACAAATAAATAGTCAAGTGATCAATTCGAAAGGCAATCAAATGGAAGAGACAGTAATCGCAATGGAAGCGCTAGATGCAGAAATCGCCCGGACCGAGAAAGCTCCAAAGCAAATTGAGATGTCTGCCAACGGCGTCAGCGTGTGGTTTGGAAAGCGCAAAGTCTTGGAAAACGTCAACATTGATTTTCCTAAGAAGACCGTCACAGCCTTGATCGGTCCGTCCGGCTGCGGTAAATCAACTTTTCTTCGCACATTGAACCGCTTACACGAATTGATTCCAGGCGCCGCGTTGGCGGGTGAGGTGCTCTACGAGGGCGACGATATCTACCGACAGGATGTGGACCCCGTGCACATCCGTCTGGCAATCGGCATGGTGTTCCAAAAGCCGAACCCCTTTCCCTCAATGACAATTCGAGGAAACGTGCTTTCGGGCCTGAAGCTCTCTGGCCTCAAGCGCAAGGACCACGACGAGCTTGTTGAACAAACTTTGATCTCGGCAGGTTTGTGGAAAGAAGTCAAGGATCGACTTAACGCACCGGCTGGAGACTTATCAGGGGGGCAGCAGCAGCGTCTGGTTATTGCTCGTGCCCTAGCGGTCAATCCACATGTACTCCTCATGGATGAGCCCTGTTCGGCGCTTGACCCTGCATCAACATTAAAGATCGAAGAGACGATCAGGGAACTCTCAAAGGACATCACGATCATTATCGTCACTCACAACATGCAACAGGCTGTGCGTGTCTCGGATTACACGGCATTTTTCCTCGCAGAGGAAAACCAGCCGGGCTTCGTTGTTGAACAAGGATTGACAACGGAGATCTTTGGCAACCCGCGCGACAACCGAACGCTGGACTACGTGAATGGTCGGTTTGGTTAACAGGAGTTTCCACTGGTGTCTGAGTACATGCACTGTTCACCTAAATGTTTATAAATAGAAAAGTAAGTGACTAGAGCAGGTCACATTGGCCGAATAACTTCTGAATGTAAGCAAATATTCCCATCAAATGAAGGAGACACAGTGCGTAAAGCGCGTCGAATTAATGCACTCGTAGGAAGCGTTGCTGGTGTTACTGCACTGGCTGCGTCAGCGCTCGTAGGCGCCGTTCCGGCAAATGCGGCAGAAACAATCAGCGGCGGTGGAGCCTCATTCCCATACCCATGGATCCAAGCATGTGCTTCGGACTTCAACGCTTCACAGAAAAATTTCACAATCCAGTACACCAGCACCGGTTCGGGTACCGGCAAATCAAACTTCACCAAGGGAGTTTTTGATTATGCCCAAACTGACAGCAAGTACTCCAGCGGTGAACCATCATTTGGCTGGGAGTACATCCCTAATATTGGTGGAGCTGTCACCTTCCCTATTAATTTGAAGAACAAGAAGACAGGCCGCACATTGGGCTCGTCCATTCAGTTGAAGCAGACCACACTTGCCAAGATCCTTGGTGGCAACATCAAGATGTGGAATGACAAAGAGATTCTCAGGAGCAATAGTCGAATTGCGGCTGCAATCCCGGCTACTCCGATTACGGTCTCCTACCGTTCAGACAACTCGGGTACATCCAATAACACGCTTCAGTACTTGAATTCGTGGGCGCCATCAATTTTCTCTAAGGTTCAAGACGATTTCTCGACAGCCTTCCCAGGTGGCAAGCCACCCGCTAACAGTATTGCCGGTAAAGGCAATGCCGGTGTCATGGCAAACGTGATCGCCACCGATGGTGCCATTGGTTATGTCGATCTTGGAGACTCCAAGGGTTACCCATCAGCCCGGGTGCAGAATGCAATGGGAGAGTTTGTCGCACCATCCTCTGCCTCGGCTTCAAAGAACCTTGCTAATCAGACCAACGTTGCGGCTAATGGGCTAGTGAGCTTGAACTACAAGGTCAAGGCTAAGGGCGCATACCCCGTTGCGATCTTTAGCTACCTACTTGCACGCACCGACGGTAAGGGACCAAATGGACTTGGTGTTCGTCAATTCGCTGACTACCTGCTCCAGAAGTGTGGTCCACAGCGTGCGTCCTCACTGGGTTACGTTCCAGTAGGCGGCAAGGTACTTGCAAAGGCTAAGACGCTCGTCAACAACATCAAATAAGTAAAAGCGAAAATTAAGGTGAGGGCAATGTTCCAGTCTCGAAACAGACACTGGGGCGTTGCCCTCACTGTCGTATCTACGCTCAGCGCAATGTTGCTGGTGAGTGCGTGTACGCCGCCAATGCCACCAGACGTACTCGCGGCACAGTTAGAAAACCAAATTAACTGCCAAAACGGATCCCAGGAAGTTGCAGTCCCCGAAGAATTCATGGGCAGTTTTGACATTGTGAATGTAACCTTGAGTGGCGTGTGTCCCGAGCAATCCGTCACCGAAACCACCTCGGACATGCCAACTGGTGTTCGGGTGACCTCGGCTGCTCCAACAACTATCGAGATTGCTGACTTCACTGAGCAGTGCACCGGTGAAGTCATTACGGTCCCAGTCTTCAATTACGGTGTGACGCTTTCCTACAACATTATTGGGCTTGATGGATTGGTCCTCAGCCCAACGGTGATTGCAGGAATTCTCAGTGGGAGCATCACGATGTGGGACGATCCTGCAATAGCCGCGGACAATTCAGGATACGACCTTTCAGGGCTGCCCGAAATCGTAGTTATGAGCGTTGAGACGCCTACCGGTTCAGTCGATGCCATGACGAGTTACCTCACTGCTGAAGTACCCGAGTTGTGGCCCTCCGGTGTGTCAGGCGTGCTCGAACTTGGAGAAAAATTTGCAACGGAAGCTGATCTAATCGGTGAAATGATCGCGGTGGAAGGCGCTGTTGCGGTGCTCCCGATCGTCCAAGCGATTAATAACGTGATCCCGATGGCTGCGACAGAGGTGAACGGTGTCGTAATCAACCCTGACGACACTCAGTTGCAAAAGGTGGGCTCTGGCGCCCTTGAAGTAGCGGTAGCTCCAGGCTCACTCACGGCCACGCCCGCAACAGGCGGCGTTCCAATTGAAGGCAATTTCGACCTGGCGGCTTCAAAGGTTGTCATTGCCGAAGGAGCGGATCTGATTGGTTGGCCAATTTTAGGGACAGCCCATGCAATGGTGTGCAACACACCTGAAGACCCGCTGCCGCTTTCTACCGTCCAATTCTTGATCCGGTTGTCGGGTCAAGGATCCTTCGAGACCTATGGACTTACCCCGATACCTGAGCCAATCAGGCTGCAGACATTTGTGCCATTACAGGTCTCACTCAGCGAAACGGTCGCACCAAAGGCTTAAGCGGCAATGGGCTGAGTAAAGGCAGCACCGAGCGGAGTGACATACGTCATGGTGACTTTGTCACGAAACCCGCGAGATGTGAAGTAGTCGTCTGCAAGGAATGCAAATTCCAAAGGGGCAACAGGGCATTTGATCGGCATTTCAACAATGTTGATCACAACATGCCCTCCGTCGAAATGCTTTAGCTTTTCAGCGAGAGCGGTAGACCCTTCGTAACTATAAAACTCGTGGACAGCGTCATTGGATTGCATGCCCTCTGCTAAGCCATCGGTCTGATCTGGGCGTGGGGCGACTCCGGTCGCAATGATCAAGTAGTCGTATGCGAATTCGGTTCCGTTTTCAAGGACGACCTTATTCGCCTCTCCATCAATCCGATCAATCTCGCCAAGAACCAGATCTACCTTCTTATTAAGGGTCTCCCTACGCGAGCGGGTCACCTGATCGGGGGAGTAGGTCCCGAAGGGCATAAATAAAAACCCCGGTTGGTACCTGTGATTGTCATCGCGGTCAATAACCGTGACATTCCAGTCTTTGAGTTGGTTGGCCAATCGATTTGCCGACATTGTGCCGGCTGTTCCCCCACCGAGAACTAAGAGTTTTTTCATAACTCCAAGTTAGCTCGGAAATGCGAACAGGATCAGCGCCAAGCGGCCGTTATTTTAGGGCCGAAGGTCCTTGCCTTAGGGCAATTTCCCTATGGGGTTTTGGCGCGCTCCCATGAGCGGTGAATTTCGTCCTCTGCTTCCTTGCGGCCGGTCCAGGTGGCGCCTTCAACGGACTTGCCCGGCTCAAGATCCTTGTAGACCTCAAAGAAATGCTGGATCTCAAGGCGATCAAACTCGGCAACATGGTGAATATCACGTAGGTGCTCCATGCGAGGGTCCCCGGCCGGCACGCAGAGTAGTTTGTCGTCCCCGCCAGCTTCGTCGGTCATACGAAACATACCTACCGTGCGGCACGAAATCACGACACCGGGGAATGTTGGCTCCTGAACGAGGACGAGGGCATCGAGGGGGTCACCGTCGAGGCCAAGAGTGTCGTCTATGAATCCGTAGTCGTGCGGATAGCGGGTTGACGTGAAAAGCATCCGATCAAGGCGGATTCGGCCGCTATCGTGGTCGACCTCATACTTATTGCGGCTTCCACCGGGAATTTCAATTGTCACGTCAAATACGAGTGGATCCATGGACGCACAGTAGCCGGGCGCTGCCGATTAATGCTGTGGTGGTGACTTACAGTAGGAGTGATGCACATCAATGGGACCCAAATGGCTAAGCGCGTTGGCATTGCCGTAGGTACATTTTCTTTGGCCTTAGGACTTCTGGCAGTTCCGCTTCAAGTCTTAGCTGCTCCGCCTAGCGGACCGGTACCCAGTGTGTATCGCCCTTTGAGCAGTACAGCGCTGGTTCCGAGTATCACTGGACTAGATCGTTCTGTGGGCAGACTTACACAGAGTCCAACACTGGGCAAATTTTCTATGCTTGTGGTCGACCCGGTTACCGAAAAACCGGTGTTCAGCGATCAAGTTAATAAAGCTCGCATTCCTGCCTCGGTTACCAAAATCCTTACCGCCGCCGCCACCTTGAGTTCATTAGGTCCAAATTCCCGACTCTCCACTCGCACCACCCTCAATGGATCGGACCTGTATCTCATTGGCGGAGGTGACCCGTTAATGACCAAGGCAAAAGGCATTAATTCACTCAAGTCTTTGGCACTAAAAACAATAAGCTCACTTAAATCCAGAAACGTGACAAGCGTAAAACTTTTCTATGATGCCTCCCTGTTCACAGGTCCAACATTGGGACCGGGCTGGAAATCGAGTTTCCCGAAAGTCGGCGTTGCTGCACCGGTTTCCGCACTCAGTGTTGGTGGCGCCCGGGTGCAGGCGGGTTCGGTTGCTCGCGTTGCTGATCCAGCACGACAAGCGGGACAACTATTTGCCAAGAGATTGAAGAAACTCGGCATTAAGGTGACCAGCGTTAAGTCAGGGATCGCTCCAAGCAGTGCCTCGCGTCTAGCTTCGGTGTCCTCTGAACCGGTGAGTGTGATCGTTGAAGAAATGTTGCGTGATTCAGACAACGATGTTGCCGAGATCCTGTCTCACCTTGTTGGTAAAAAGACAGTTGGCGAGGGAAGTTTTGAAGGTGGTGCTCGCGCGACGAAATTGATTCTGTCTCAAAGCGGTGTGTCAACGGTTGGCCTGTCAATATTTGACGGCAGCGGATTGTCCCGGCAGAACAAAGTAACGAGTGAGACCGTCGCAGACGTCCTCACGGAAATGGTCCGCGGTGATCAACCGGAGTGGGCGGCAATTGCCACGGGTCTCCCGGTCGCCGGGCGAACCGGAACTTTGGATTCGCGCTTCGACACCAAAAAAACCAAGGCTGGCGCCGGCGTAGTCCGCGCCAAGACCGGATCACTCACAGGCGTCTCAGCGTTGGCGGGAACGGTGCTAGATAAGAGTGGCCGTCTCTTGGTGTTTGTCATGATGGGAAACAAGGTGGGCTCGATCACTAATGCTCGGGACTCGATGGACCTGTTAGCCGCCAAACTTGCCAAGTGTGGTTGCCAGTGACCACGATCCCTCATGCTGAACTAACTCGGAGGGCATCGCGTCGGACTATGCCGGCTGGGCCCATGGTGAGTGCGGATCACGCAGCCGCGACGGTTGTATCCCTTCGTGAGCTCGCCCAGGTTGCTACGAGGGAAATCACCGCGGTGTCACAGCTTGAAGCACCGGTGACCCACGAAACTGTCGTGGTGGACCGGGCCGGTTGGATTGAATCAAATATGAACGCGTTGGGGTTGATCGCTGAAATCGCGATGGCAGACGACGAAGATTCAAGCCCGCTTTTCGACCGAGCTGGCGCAATTCAAACGGGTCTGGCTTTGGGCTGGGCCTCGGGCAAAGTATTGGGTCAGTACGAGGCACTCGCCAATCCTGGACGGCTGCTGCTTGTGGCGCCGAACATCACGCAGGTTGCACAGGCACTCAATGTTGACGAACGTGACTTCCAGTTGTGGGTGTGCCTGCATGAAGAAACGCACCGGCTTCAGTTCGGGGCTGTTTCGTGGATGCAGGGCTACTTTATTGACCTGATTAAGGAAATGATTGCTGCTCAAGGTTTGCCTGGCAGGGCCTATCCGTGGAGATTTATTCACGTGATCAACTCCCTGATCCGTGACGACGGCGCGAGTTTGATCGAGATGGTGCAAAGTCAAGAGCAGGTCGCCATCTACCGGAAAATTACCGCGCTACTAACCCTGCTCGAAGGTCATGCTGATTTCGTCATGGATCAAGGTGGACCTGATCTGGTTCCCAGTGTCACTGAGATTCGAAGTAAATTTGAAGTGCGTCGGGATTCCAATAAAAAGTTGCTTACCAGAGTGCTAGGCATGGACGAAAAACTCTTGCAGTACCGCAAAGGTGAAGCTTTTGTCAGTAACTGTGTAGCTGAGATGGGAATCTCGGACTTTAACGTTGTATGGGAATCTCCAGAAAATTTGCCAACCGTGTCCGAGATTGAAAACCCGCAGGAATGGCGCTCGAGAATTCTCCGTTCACATGTATAGGCACATCCGCTAACCCGGCTCGCGTTATGAACAAACCGTCATCCCAAACCGTTGTTGCCTTGCGGTCCAGCGTGAAGAATTGTGTCCCTACAGGTACCGAGTCGGTGCTTGTGGGCTTGTCTGGCGGGGCAGACTCCTTGGTGCTCACCGCAACCGCGGTGTGGGTGGGAGAGCGTTCCGGTTTCACGGTGAACGCTGTTGTCGTGGACCATGGGTTGCAGCCGGGATCCGAACAGGTTGCCGCCAATGCCGCAATTGCAGCAACCATGCTCGGTGCAGCCTCCATTGAGATTATGAAAGTTGACGTGGGTACCGAAGGCGGCATGGAGATGGCTGCCCGAACCGCGCGTCGCACAGCGCTCCTAAAGGCCGCACAGGGTGGCCCTGTTTTGCTCGGTCACACGGCCAATGATCAAGCCGAAACCGTTTTACTACGGCTCCTTCGAGGTTCAGGTGCCCACAGTCTTTCCGCCATGTCAGCGTGCACTGACCCGTGGCATAGACCTTTCCTTACACACCTGAGAAGCGATATTGACATCGCTGTTGACGAAATACTGCGCCCATTAGGCATTACGCCTTGGCAGGACCCACATAATTTTGTTGACGACTTTTCACGCGTCAAGATGCGCAAACATCTTGAAATAATGGGTAGTGAATTTGGCCCGGCAATAGTTTCGGGGTTGGTGCGAAGTGCGGAAATGTTGCGGGCTGACGACCAAGCACTCGATTCAATTGCTTGTGGTCACTTTGAAGCGGCGGACCTTGCGGGAAGTCAAGCCAGTTTGCCCATCGATAATTTGGAAAGTGTTCCATTAGCGATTCGTACCCGCCTAATCAAACTACTATTCGATGAATTTAGCTCTGGAACCCGGGAAAGTTCACCCCTCACCCACCAACATGTCATGAGTGTTGAGGCGCTGGTCTCGAATTGGAACGGTCAGGGTGAGGTTGCTTTGCCATTGGGTGTGTCCGCGAAGAGGGAATATGGAAGGCTAACCCTGACACGGGGTAGCGAAGTGAAATTCAATTCGAAATAGTTAATTTCGAAACAGGCAATTAGGAGCAGCGCGTGGACTCAGGGCACATTGAAGGACAGCTAGAACATGTTCTCCTCTCCGAGGAACAACTTCTCACCCGAATTGAGGAACTAGCCAACCAAATTGCCGCTGACTACCCCGAAGACGAGGAATTACTCCTCGTTGGCGTGCTCAAGGGGGCGGTCATGGTCATGGCCGACCTTGCCCGTGCCCTGCCGCGTCAAGCTCACATGGACTGGATGGCGGTTTCCTCCTATGGCTCAGGGACGACTTCCAGCGGTGTCGTTCGGATCCTCAAAGATCTCGATACTGACATTGTTGGTCGAAATGTTTTGGTCGTCGAAGATATTTTGGACTCGGGTCTCACTTTGAGCTGGCTATTGAAAAACCTTGGCTCACGCAAACCCAAATCCCTTGAAGTCTTCACCCTGCTTCGCAAGCCTGAAGGCATGAAAATGAAAGTCGACGCCAAATACGTTGGCTTCGACATTCCCAACGAGTTCGTAGTTGGTTACGGCCTGGACTACGACCAGAACTACCGCAACCTGCGATCAATCGGCACCCTGGCACCACACGTGTACGAATCCTGAACACGACTTGAGGTGGCGATCTAGCGAGGGCTTCCACCTGGCACAACCCGACGCTGATTGAGGACCAGCAGCGTTTGGACTCATTACGGGCCAAGGGATCGACCGAGTTTGCATTCCCGTTCAGTGCTATCAAGGTCTAATCGACGTTCACCATTGACCGTTTCGCCTTAGGCATAAGTGACACCGCAGGGGATTGGCTTCAGTCGTTGGCGTAGTACCGTGGAGAGGTGAATTTTAAGCGAATACTGCGCGGGCCAATTTTCTGGATCGCAATTGCAGTTATTTTTGTGCTCATTGGCTCAAGCTTGATCTCAGGGGTCGGAGCACCCGAAGAAGTCGACACCAGCGTGGCAATTTCCCAGATTCAAAGTGGCAGCGTTGATACCGCCACCATCACCGATCGCGATCAGGTTCTCGAGCTTGTCTTGAAAAATGGTGACACTGTTCGAAGCACATACGTTTCCGGCCAAGGGATAGTACTTCAGGAAATCCTTCAGGTTAAGGCGGACTCCGGTGCCCTCCCAGGCGGATACAACGTCGTTGTTCCATCGGAAAATATTTTCTTCACGCTCATCATTTCTTTGATCCCATTTATCTTGCTCGTACTGATCATGGTTTTCATTTTTTCTCAAATGCAAGGTGGCGGTTCCAAGCTCATGCAGTTTGGCAAGTCAAAAGCCAAGCTGATCTCAAAAGACATGCCGCAAACCACTTTCGCTGACGTCGCAGGTGCCGCCGAAGCAGTCGAAGAACTTGAAGAGATCAAAGATTTTTTGGCAGACCCTGAAAAGTTCAAGGCGGTCGGAGCAAAAATCCCTAAGGGCGTTCTGCTTTACGGTCCACCTGGAACAGGAAAGACTCTGCTTGCTCGCGCGGTCGCTGGGGAGGCTGGAGTTCCCTTCTACTCAATCTCCGGATCTGACTTTGTGGAGATGTTTGTAGGTGTAGGCGCGAGCCGAGTTCGTGACCTTTTTGAGCAGGCAAAAGCGAATGCGCCAGCAATTATTTTTATGGACGAGATCGATGCTGTCGGTCGACACCGAGGTGCGGGTATGGGTGGCGGCCACGACGAGCGCGAGCAAACACTGAACCAGATGCTGGTTGAAATGGACGGCTTTGACGTCTCCGGTGGCGTGATCATGATCGCCGCAACGAACCGTCCCGACATTCTTGACCCGGCTCTACTGCGCCCGGGACGCTTTGACCGGCAAATCGCTGTTGAACGACCAGCACTTGACGGTCGCTTTGAAATTCTCAAGGTGCACGCAAAAGGTAAACCTTTCAATGAAGACGTGGACCTCATGAATGTAGCGAGGCGGACTCCCGGGTTTACCGGAGCTGACCTTGCCAACGTGCTCAATGAAGCGGCACTGCTCACTGCACGCGAAGGTGCAGAAGAAATCAACAACGTGATCATGGACGAAGCTATCGATCGAGTTATGGCCGGACCCCAAAAGCGCACCCGGGCCATGGATCACGAAGAACGTTTAATCACCGCCTACCACGAAGCGGGTCACGCACTCGTTGCTGCTGCTCTGCCTGGTAACGACCCCGTGCACAAAATTACGATCATGCCGCGTGGTCGAGCATTGGGTTACACAATGGTGTTGCCTGATCAAGAAAAGTACTCGACGACTCGGAGTCAAATGCTCAATCAGTTGGCCTACATGCTCGGTGGTCGGGCAGCTGAGGAATTGATTTTCCATGACCCAACTACGGGTGCGTCCAATGACATCGAAAAGGCAACCGCGGTTGCTCGAGCAATGGTCATGCAATACGGCATGACCGAACGGCTTGGTGCGATCAAGTACGGCCAAGAGCAAGGTGAAGTATTCATGGGTCGCGATATGGGGCACACTCGTGACTTCTCGGAAGAAGTTGCAGCCGCCATCGACGAAGAAGTTCGCGCATTCATTGAAGCGGCCCACCAGGAGGCCTATGACCTTCTTGTGGCTAACCGGGAAGCGCTCGACGCAATAGTCGTTGCACTAATGGAACGTGAGACTTTGCAAAAGGAAGAGATCGAAGAAATCTTTGCCGAACTTAACCTTCGCGCACCACGTGACGCCTGGACAGGGTCCGCCCGCAGAACCCCTGATCTCAGTGGACCCATTGAAGTTCCCGCACTTGATCCCGCAAAGTCTGACGTCTAGTTTACTTGCGTAATGAATGACATCAATCCGATCAGTATCGCGAGCCCGGGTGCGAAGGCGCCTTATGACCATACCGGTGTCGAGCGGGCAATCCGTGAGTTGTTAATTGCAATCGGGGACGACCCCGATCGTGACGGGCTCAAAGACACTCCTGCTCGTGTGGCACGTGGCTATGCAGAGATCTTTGGCGGACTACACCAAACTCCCGAGGAAGTTCTCACAACAACATTTGATCTTGGACACGACGAATTAGTAATAGTGAAAGACATTAGCTTCAACAGCATGTGTGAGCATCACTTGTTGCCATTTCACGGGCGCGCACATATTGGCTACATTCCCAACGAGAGCGGCCGAATAACCGGGCTGTCGAAATTAGTTCGGGTGACCGACGTATTCGCGCGACGACCGCAGGTCCAAGAACGCCTGACTAGCCAAATCGCTGACTCAATCATGGGGATATTGGAGCCACGCGGAGCCATTGTGATCCTCGAAGCCGAGCACATGTGCATGTCTTTGCGTGGGGTCCGTAAGCCCGGGGCTGTAACAACAACAAGTGTCGTTCGGGGCTCGTTGCGCGACGCTGTCACCCGCTCGGAAGCCATGACACTCATCATGGGTCGCTAGCGGTCATGTTTGTTCATTCCCCGATCGTCATGGGGATTTTGAATCTCACCCCGGATTCTTTTTCTGACGGTGGCCAGTTTGACTCGGTAGTGGCGGCGGTGGATTCTGCGAAATCTATGGTGGAAGCCGGTGCCAACATTATTGACATTGGGGGTGAGTCCACTAGGCCCGGCGCGGAGCGAATCTCAATTGATGTGGAACTTGAGCGAGTCATTCCTGTTATTCGAGCTCTTGATTCACTGGGAATCTACGTCAGTATCGACACAATGCGCTCCCAAGTAGCACAAGCGGCTGTTGCCGCAGGGGCTCAGATGGTTAATGACGTAAGTGGCGGTTTGTCCGATCCAGAGATGCTTTCCACAGTGGCTCAATTGGGTGTTCCGATTGTCCTAATGCATTGGCGTGGGCACAGTAAGACCATGCAGGAAAACGTTCATTACGTTGACGCGCTCACCGAGGTCAGCATTGAATTGAAAGAGCGGGCGGTCGCGGCAGTTGCAGCAGGAATTCCACGTGGAGACATAATCCTTGATCCGGGTATTGGCTTCGGGAAAAAAGCCGAACACAATTGGCAACTTTTGCACAACCTTGATGAACTTCTAGCGATCGGTTACCCCTTGCTCGTTGGCGTTTCCCGAAAGCAGTTTCTTGGTGCAATGCTCGCAGATCCCAGTGGAGTTCCACGTGATGTTAGTGATCGGGATACAGCTTCAGCCGTTCTTGCCGCGCATATATTGCAACGTGGCGCTTGGGGAGTTCGCGTGCACGAGGTTCAAGCAACAACGGACGCTTATACGGCACTCTCAGCCATAAACCCAAATCCAGCAGTTGATTCAATTGAAATCGTGGGTTTGCGCGAGTTTGGTTACCACGGGGTCCTCGAACATGAACGGATTAATGGTCAGTTCTTTAGCGTTGATGCAACATTAGGTCTTTCTATCTCACATGCTGCCCAGACGGACGACCTGTTCGACACAGTGAATTACGCGGAGGTCGCTGACGCGATCCGAGCTCGAATCGCGGGAGAACCATTTGACCTGATAGAGAAACTCGCTGAGTCCATTGCCTCAAATTGCTTGGTGTTCCCACAGGTCGCATATGCGCAGATCCGAGTTCACAAACCAGATGCTCCTATCGAGGGTGAGTTCGAGGACGTCGTAGTTACCCGCGCTAAGTTCGCATGATCAAGTCCGTGTTGGTTGCATTCGGCGCAAATCTTGGCAACCCAATTCAGACGCTCACTGAAGCCTTTCAGGAGTTGTCGAAAGAATGGACAGCTGTAGCGGCGTCAAGTCTCTACCGAAGCACTCCCGTTGGAGGGGTAGAACAGGACGACTTTATCAATGCCGTTGCGCTCTTTGAATGTGAACGAACAGGGCATGAGATTCTTGGACGACTCCACGAAGTAGAGAACGCACATGAGCGAACACGCGAAGTCCGTTGGGGACCAAGAACTCTTGACCTAGACATGATCATGCTCTGGTGCGAAGGAATACCTGAAATAAGTCAGGATCCGGTTTTGACGTTACCGCACCCGCGCGCGTGGGAACGTGTTTTCGTCACGGCCCCATGGAAAGAGTTGAGACTCGAAGGCAGTTTGTCGCAGCTTCCTGGATTCGGTGAAGTTGCCGGGTTGGCGTCATCGCATGAGGAAATCACCCGACTTGAGAGCAGGCTTGATTCCTGATGCGCTCCACGAGAGTTTCACAACTGGTTGTCATCGCTGTAATCCTTGGCGCTATTGGATTTGCATTTACGTCCATACTCATGGGTCAGAGTTCACGTTCTTTGCCTGTACCCGCCATGGCGGCGGGAGCCCTCTGGATTCTGGGAGGAGGGTTTGGGATTTGGACCTACTTCGCAAGGCCCAGGCTTAAACGTGAACCGGGAACCAAACCGTTTCCTCCGCTGGCTTCGGCGCGAATTGCAGTTTTAGCGCTTGCGGGAAGTCGGACGGGCGCGGTGATCGCAGGTTTTTACGCTGGGGTCGCGGCTGCCTCGGTGAGCAGTATGAGCACGCCTGCCGGCTGGAGCGCAACGATTAATGGTTTTCTTGCGGCATTGGGCGGCGCACTGCTGGCTATTTCTTCGCTCTGGTTAGAGAGTTTATGTGTCGCTCGCGATCCGGGCACGACACCGGAACAGTAATCAAAGTAATGTGCACCCATGAGCGAATCCACGTTGGAAGACCTGCCATTTGACGAACTTCGACACAAGGCTTTTCACTTAGCGGAAAAGAAACTTGATATTGGGTTCTTCACAGACGTTTTTTCTCACATGCCCGGCATGGTGGCCATTGAAGGTGAGGGCGGCGACCTAGGGTCAATCGGTGGAACATTCATTGAAACCGTCCGTGCCACGAAGGAAATGTTCGGTCATGGTGAATTGAATCCGGAAATGCAGGCGCTTTTAACCGCTCGCTTTGCAACCTATATTCGCGCTAACGATCCAAGTCACCAATAACCAAAAACATGCTGCTGATCGCTGCGGGGAGTTGATCAACCCGCAGTCCCTTTAACGTGGGGACCAGGGCTTGGAAGTTATTAAAAGAAGCAGATCGCAGTTTCAATCGCCATGGTGTTTTGTCCCCGGCGCTCACCAGGTACCAGCCATTGATTCCTGTAGGACCGTCAACCCACGAGTAGGAACTGCCTTCGGGGGCGCGAACAACTTTTGGCAGAACAACGTTGACATCTGCTTCGACAGTGGATTCAAGGTGCGGCCAAATTTGCTCGATTATTTGAACGCTGAGTTCAAGTTGGTCTAACAGTGCCAAAAATCGAGAGTATGCATCGCCATCGTGATACGCATTTGGCCGAGAAATTCGCAGTTGCTGGTAGTTGAGGTAGTCACCGTCAAAGCGCAGGTCGTTGTCGAGTCCACTTGCCCAGGCGACGGGACCGCTAGTTCCGAAAGAGATAGCGTCGGCTTTCGTTAAAACCGCGATCCCTTGCAGTTCATCGGCGTTTAAGTCAACCCTAAGCTTGGGAAGCAATGTGACCAATTGAGCCACTACTTTGACCCCTTCGCTCGTGGCTTCTGCTGGTAGGTCGTGGGCCACCCCACCGATCCGGGCGAACATGGGGTGCACCCGGTTCCCGGTGATCAATTCAAATATGTTAGCAATTTCGTTGCGCAGTTGTGTTGACCCAGCGGAGGGCAGAAAGGCGATCAGCGCAGAGATTCGTGTGAACTCTGCGAGAAGCATGCGTATCCAGGTTGCCCGCTCTGGCGGGTGGATACCCATTGCAGACTCCAGCGTGAGCGCAACTCCAAGTTCAGAAGTAAATGGCGCGTACCAGTCATGACGGTTGGCAAGCATCATGATTTGCCGGTAGTCGCGGACCTCAAAAAGTTTTTCGGCACCTCGGTGCATGAACCCAATACGCGGTTGAACGGCCGTGATCATTTCGCGCTCGAGGTTCAGTTGTAGTTGAAAGCCACCTTGGGCACTCGGATGGAACTCTCCGAGATCGATTGTGATGTCACCGGGAGCCAATCCGATTCCGGCAGTCACGCTACGCATTGGGATACCTTTTCACGGGTTGAGTTCACTGTTGAAGCCTGAGGTCTTGAATAAGCCAACTAAAATCATTGACGTCTGAAGGTGACTCAATGAATTGTGTCGCCGTGGTGTCAGGGCGAACGGCGCTGGCGGCATAGGCGCACGAGTCCAATGCGACATGAGCCGTGATATTGACCGTACCGTTGGGAATGGGTCGTACCGACTTCCCTCGTTGGAATCCGGTGAGCGTTCCCGCGTCAAAGGTTCCCAATGACCTCTGCTCGCGGCTATTGGAGTAGTCAACTGCTATGGCTCGACCTGTTTGAAAAACCTGCGTGAGTTTGGACCAAGCGTGATCTCGTGTGATTCCAATTTCACGTCGCGCATGTGCCACGGTCGGTGGCCACCAGTTTTGCAGCCATTCTGACTCCGCTTGGGATATTGGTTCACCCAATATTTCGTGGCCCGTGTCAGGATCGACCAAAACCGTTCGGGCAGTCATGTCCTCGTCGTACTCCACAACACTCAACGGAATGTCGTCGAGTAATTCGTGAGCAATAACGACACCAAATTGCTCGCGGATTGGGATTTTCCTGACGTCACCACTTGAGACATCGAAAATTTGAGTTTTCCAATTGAGTTTGTTTTGTGAGATTAAAGTCTTTAATTCGTTGATTAGTGAACCGTCTGACCCACCTGCGTCCAAGATCAAGAAGTTGCTGGGCGAACCGGACTTGACACAAGCTTCTTGGAGATAGGGAAATAGTTTCGCAGCCAAATCCGGGTCGGATTTGACCGCCGTGTCAAAGTGGTTATAGGGGTTGGATCCGCCTTTACCGAACTCGCCGTAGAAGCTGTCAGGACCAAAGGCTGCCGACTCCCATGCGTTAAGCCAAGAAATGTAAGGGGACACGGGACATCACGGTAGTCACCCATAGGCTTTCGACATGGACTCGCCTCCGCGCTTACGCATTGGTGTAATCGGCGCTGGCAGGGTTGGCGCAGTCTTGGGCGCCGCGCTTCGGGCCGCCGGTCACAATTGTGTTGGGGTGAGTGCGGTTTCGGACCTGTCCAGGCTTCGAGCTGAAGCGCTTCTGCCAAATGTCGAGATTAAATCGGCCGATCAAGTCGTGGCCGAGTCCGAATTGGTTGTCCTGGCAGTGCCCGACAGTGTGCTCCCCGAATTGATCCGTGGGTTTTCGGTCAGTGGGGTATTTGTTCCGGGACAGTTCGTGGCGCACACCTCAGGGAATTATGGAATTGGAGTTTTTGAGTCAGCACCAGAAGTTTCCCCAATGGCGATTCACCCGGCCATGACGTTCACGGGGACTAGCGTTGATCTCGCCCGAATCGTTGACGCACCATTTGGGGTTACCACGACCCACACACTTCGACCGGTCGCTGAGGCGCTCGTTGTGGAAATGGGCGGTGAGCCGATCTGGGTTCCAGAGGAGGCGCGAGCTATTTACCACACCGCAATGGTGCTCAGTTCGAACTACTTGAACGTCCTTGTCAACGAAGCAGTATCGCTGCTCGCCGAGTCTGGAATGGAAAACCCACAACGTCTGCTCGCACCGTTGTTGAGTGCATCCCTTGACAACGCTCTACGGCTAGGGGACAAAGGGTTGACAGGTCCAATTGCCCGCGGTGACACCGAGGTGATTCACAAGCACCTTGAGGCGCTGGCTGACCGACCAAGTTCACAGAATGCATACCGGGCACTTGCGAAACTTGCCACAGACCGAGCATTAGGCGCTGGACTACTTTCTATCGATCAAGCGACGGAACTTTTTGTTGAACTGAGTGAGCGTCCGTGACCGAGTTGATCCACCATGTCCGTGAACTGACTCGTTTGTCGGGAGTGCGAAGGGCGCTCGTGCCAACCATGGGAGCCCTGCACCAGGGACACCTTGACCTAGTCAATGCGGCCCGCGAGAAAGTTGGACCAACGGGAGAGGTGGTTCTCTCTATTTTTGTGAATCCGACACAGTTTGGAGACCCCGCAGATCTTGAAAAATATCCACGGACGCTTGAAACTGATCTCGAAAAATGCGAGGCACAAGGGGTCGACGTTGTTTTCGCGCCCACTGTAGGTGAGATGTATCCCGAGGGGATCGGATCCCCACATTCGATTTCAGTACAGCCAGGCCCACTTGGTTCCGTTCTGGAAGGCGCTGATCGACCAGGGCACTTTGCGGGAGTTCTGACCGTAGTGTGCAAATTCCTGAATATTGCTCAACCCAATTGTGCGTTCTTTGGCGAAAAGGATTACCAGCAGCTCACCCTTATTTCCCAGATGGTTCAACAATTGAATTTTCCGGTTGACATTGTTGGAGTTCCCACACGACGAGAGCCTGATGGCCTCGCAATGAGTTCTCGTAACGCATTTCTTAATTCCGAACAGAGAGAGCAAGCTGCCACGATTTCCCGCGCCTTGTTTGCCGCACAGCAGGTACAGGGAACCATTAGGGAAAAGATCGACACGGCGGAGTCAGTGCTACGAGGAGTTGGTAACACTTCATATTTGGTCGCAATGTCGGAAGGTCTCGTGCGCGAGTATGACCCCGGGGAAGTAGCCTTCGCGGGTCGGTTACTTTATGCCGGGGTCCTGGGCAATACGCGGTTAATTGACAACATGGCAATCGGGATTGAGAGTGACACGTGAGTGAAATTCGTATCCCCCGCTGGCTCACCTCGGATTCACCCGGTTGGCAGGTGGAAGCCGACGTAATTGTGATCGGTTCCGGCGTCGCTGGCTTGTCGGCTGCAATTCATGCGCGACGCACCGGACATCGAGTCTTGATTTTGACAAAGGCCCATATCGATGAAGGTTCAACCCGTTGGGCCCAAGGTGGAATCGCGGCAGCATTGGCAGAGGATGACTCACCATCTGAGCACCGAGACGACACCATGAGTGCTGGTGCAGGTCTGTGCAATCCGAGTGCGGTGGAAGTTTTGGTCACGGAGGGACCACAGGCCGTCCGAGACTTGATTTCACTTGGTGCAAATTTTGATTTAGAGCCCAGTGGAGAAATTTCGCTCACCCGTGAAGGGGGACACCACCGCGATCGAATTGCACACGCCGGTGGCGACGCAACAGGTGCTGAGATTTCGCGTGCATTGGTTTCGGCGGTGCTCAACGACCCGGAAATCGAAATAATTGAGAACGCTTTGGCCCTTGACCTACTGACCGATCACACTGGAGCGGCACAAGGCGTGACCCTGCACGTAATGGGTTCGGGTCAGAGGGACGGGATTGGGGCAGCACTCGCGCCAGCCGTGATCTTGACAACAGGCGGGTTCGGCCAAGTTTTTGGGCAGACCACGAACCCGTACGTCTCAACAGGGGATGGAATCGCCTTAGCGTTGCGAGCAGGCGCCAAAGTTGCCGACCTTGAGTTCGTACAGTTCCACCCGACAGTTTTGTGGTTGGGACCACTCGCGCAAGGACAACAACCGTTGGTGAGTGAAGCGGTTCGCGGTGAGGGTGCTCGACTCCTTGACCCTGACCTGCAACCGTTCATGGCCGATATTCATGAACTTGGTGACCTAGCACCTCGAGATGTTGTTGCCAAGGAGATCATGAAAAAGATGCGTGCATCAGGATCCGCTCACGTCTGGCTTGACGGCCGCACATTGGGCGCCGATACCTGGGTTCGCCGGTTCCCCACGATCTTGGCAAGTGCCAGGTCTCGGGGTATCGACCCGGTCACCGACTTGATTCCCGTTGGTCCAGCCCAACATTACGTGTCTGGCGGAGTCGTGACAGATCTATTTGGTCGCACCAATATTCCGGGGCTTTATGCGGCAGGTGAGGTCGCATGTACGGGTGTACATGGCGCAAATCGACTCGCATCAAATTCACTCCTGGAAGGGTTAGTGTATTCGCGAAGGATCATGCAAGCGATGAACATGGATTCACTTGAAAGGAGAGATAGTGTTGTTGGCTCCCCACAGGATTCCTACATAATCCCGCACCGACTTAGGCGAGACATGCAAAGTGTCATGGACCGTAATGCCGGGGTGTTAAGAAGTGAGGCCTCGCTTTTACACGCACAAAAATGGCTAAACAAGCTCGAACGAACGGGTGCGAAGGCGTGCACGGAAGACTGGGAGAGCGCCAACCTATTTACGGTGTCTCAGGTCTTGATTGACAATGCCCTTGTAAGGCAGGAAACACGTGGCTCGCATTGGCGCGAGGACTACCCCGAGAGCATGACTGATTTCGAGGTTCGGCTAGTTTCTCACCGTTCACCCGAAGGCGGATTGATCACTACGACAACCGGAATAGGTACCTGATGCAGTCGCACAAAATAAAGCGGGAGTTAGCGGACCAACTGATCGCTGCTGGCCTGAATCCACTCGACGTGTCAGAGGTAGTGCTTCGAGCATTACACGAAGATTGTGATGTTAACGGTGACGTGACGTCTGCTGCCACGATCCCACCCGATCAAGTCTCAACATTGGACCTGGTAGCTCGGGCTCCAGGAACCGTCGCCGGAATCCCCGTCGCGGCCGCCGTCTTCGCAGTACTTGGTGGAAATTCAGTTCTGATTGACATGCTTTCGACCGATGGACAACAGGTAGTTGCTGGGACGGTACTTCTCAGTGTTCACGGACCAACCGGAGTCTTGCTTCAAGGGGAAAGACCAGCACTCAACCTACTGAGTCACTTGAGCGCTATTGCTACTGCGACGCAATCATGGGTTGTCGCTCTTGAAACGTCTCTCACTCAGGTTCGAGACACTCGAAAGACCACGCCGGGGCTGCGAACTCTTGACAAGTACGCGGTGCGCTGTGGCGGAGGAATCAACCACCGAATGAATCTCTCCGACGCTGCACTAATTAAGGACAATCACGTGGTGGCTGCCGGTGGCGTTGCCCAGGCCTTTGAATTAATAAAGGAACGTTTTCCAGATTTACCTGTTGAAGTTGAAGTGGATTCACTCGACCAGTTGACCGAGGCGCTCGAGGTGGGAGCTGATTTAGTCCTGCTGGACAATTTCACGATTGACGAACTCTCCAAAGCTGTGCGTATTAATCAAGGCCGAGCCAAGCTTGAAGCAAGCGGTGGCTTCACTCTTGATCAAGCTCAAGCCGTAGGAGATACCGGTGTTGATTACGTTGCCGTGGGAGCGATCACCCACTCGGCTCCGAGTCTTGATATTGGTGCAGACCTTCGAATGGAGACAATCTGATGCTGTTGGCGATCGATGTAGGAAACACCAATACCGTGATTGGGCTATATGAGGGACTCGTGCTGCATAAGTCTTGGCGAATCAAGACAGATTCTTCTGAGACCGCCGACGAACTCGCATTGAAATACAAAGGGCTTTTGGCTAATGAACCAGCGGCTAGTGGAGTTGCACTGTGCAGCACAGTTCCTGCGGTGCTTCATCAAATGCGACTCATGATCGATCGCTATTTCAGTGACCTTCCCACGGTGATCGTCGAGCCAGGAATCAAGACAGGCGTCCCGATTCTGACTGACAACCCAAAAGAAGTCGGGGCTGACCGTATTGTCAACACGCTCGCTGCCCATTACCTTTTCGGAGGGCCATGCATTGTTGTTGATTTCGGAACATCCACGAATCTTGACGTAGTCTCCGAAAAAGGTGAATTTCTCGGCGGCGCATTAGCCCCTGGCATTGAAATCTCACTCGAAGCTTTATCCGAACGAGCTGCCCAACTCCGAAAGGTGGAGTTGGTCGCGCCACGATCGGTGATTGGCAAAAACACAGTGGAGGCACTGCAGTCCGGCGCGCTTTATGGTTTTGCCGGCCAAGTAGACGGACTCGCAGAGCGCATAATCGAGGAAGTTGGACCGGTCACAGCAGTTGTAGCGACAGGCGGACTCAGCCAAATAGTCGTGAACGAGTCCCGAACAATTACCAATCATGAGCCGGACCTGACCCTTCTTGGCCTGGCATTGCTCTTTGAAAAAAACCAGGACTAGCCTGAGTCAATAGCTTGTAGCCTGGGAACCGGCAATAACACCCAAAACAGTCGCCAGTCCGTGCGTTGGCCCAGAAGTTCGAGGGAGAATCAAGGTTCTAATGCCCACGGCTCCAGCTCCGCCGTCATCGATTGCGTTGTCGCCAACCATGAGTAGGTCCGCAGGGTGTATTTCGATTGCTGCGGCGACTGCCAAAAATATTTCAGGGTTTGGCTTGACGTATCCCAATTGCGCGGACGTAAATATATGATTCACGCTTTGCGCTATTCCAAGTCGCTCGGCAATTGCGGGCAGATCGTGGGCGATATTGGAAACAATGACGGTTGTGATTCCTTGCTCCTGTAGCGCGTCAAGGACCGCCAAGCTGTCGTCGTACACACGCCAAGACTCAGTCATCGTCGAGTACAGCGCGGAGGTTAGTGGTTCCTCAGCAAAGTCGCTGAGCAGACGAGTGAAAATCTCTTCATTGGCCCGCCTGCTTAGATCGCGTTCGTGGTCGGGGTCTTCGATGCGGGCAAACTCAACGATTGAATTCAACTTTGGCAGGATCTCGTCATAATCGCGTGGATCAAGCCCGACCTTGTTGCATGCAGTTCCAAGCCATTCCTCACTACTGCCCTGGTCAACCAGGGTTGAATGAAAGTCAAAAAGAACGCCTTTGATTGGTGTTGGCTCAAAAAGTGGATGCATAAGGCTCATCCTGTGATTGTAATTCCAAGTTTCTAGGTCCAAGTTTGCGGTAGATCACCTTCTATTAGCCTTAGCGACTGTGAGCGACGAAGTCGAGAGCGAAACAGAAATCCCCGAACAGGTGCAGATCCGGCGAAATAAACGCCAAGCGATCTTGGACTCGGGTGCGCAGGCTTACCCTGTCTCGCTTCCCATTACCGCCTCTATTGCGCAACTTCGTGCCGAACACGGGCACTTGGATGCCGAAGCTGCAACCGGAATCACTGTGGGAATTGCCGGTCGAGTGATTTTCAGTCGGAATACGGGAAAGCTCGCATTCGCCACACTTTCAGCAGGTGGGGGTGAAACCATTCAGGCCATGGTTTCACTAGGCCAGGTCGGTGAGCAGAGCCTCTCAGAATGGAAGGCTCTGGTGGACCTAGGCGACCAAGTGTTCGTCAGCGGTGAAGTAATTACGTCAAAGCGTGGCGAACTCTCCGTATTCGTTGATTCGTGGAGCATGGCCTCCAAGTCACTTCGTCCGCTGCCTGTCGCTCATAAAGAAATGAATGAAGAGTCAAGAGTTCGTCAGCGCTATGTCGACCTAATTATGCGACCGGAGGCGCAGGTCATGGCGCGTACCAGGGTCAAGACTGTTTCTGCACTGAGAACATCACTCTCGAATCGCGAGTACCTTGAAATTGAAACTCCCATGCTGCAAACCCAACCGGGCGGCGCGACCGCTCGGCCTTTCATAACTCATTCAAACGCTTTCGGAATCGATCTATATTTGCGAATAGCCCCCGAGTTGTTCCTCAAGAGAGCCGTCGTTGGAGGGCTAGACCGAGTTTTCGAGATCAATAGAAACTTTCGCAATGAAGGTGCTGACTCGACACACTCGCCTGAGTTCGCAATGCTGGAGTTCTACCAGGCGTTTGCCGACTATCAAGACATGGCAACCATTACCCGCGAACTGATTCAAGAGGCAGCTCAAACTGTGGCTGGTTCCCTCACCGTTACACATTTCGACGGAAGTGAGCACGACCTTTCTGGGGTGTGGCCCCAAATTGATCTTTATGAATCGTTGTCACATGCTGTGAACCAAGAAGTCACACCCGAAACTTCGCGCGTGATCTTGGAGGAGTTGTGCTCAAGTGTTGACATTAAGTTTGCGCCTAGTTGGGTTAATGGCAAACTCGTTGAAGAACTATTCGAGCATTACATAATTCCAACATTTACCGGTCCAACATTTGTTATGCATTTTCCAGTCGACACATCGCCGCTAACGCGGGATCACCGTTCTCGCGCAGGCGTTGTGGAAAAGTGGGACCTGTATGTCGACGGTTTTGAACTTGCTACGGGCTACTCCGAACTCGTGGATCCCGTGATTCAACGTGAACGGCTGGTTGAGCAAGCATCCCTTGGCGCTCAAGGTGACAAAGAAGCAATGCCACTCGACGAAGACTTTTTGAGGGCGCTTGAACACGGGATGCCTCCAAGTGGTGGGGTTGGACTGGGAGTTGATCGACTGCTCATGGCGCTAACTGGACAGGGGATCCGTGAAACGGTTCTCTTCCCACTGGTTAAACCTGAGAGGGACAAATGATCCAGATCAGGCCCGCTCGGACATCTGATGTTCGAGAGATTCGAAACATTATCGACTCGTTTTCAACCGATGGAAGCCTGTTGTCAAAAGCGACAGTGACCATTTTCGAAAATATTCAAGAATTCTTGGTGGCGGCCGAGGGTGACCGGATTATCGGTTGCGGTGCACTTCACGTGATGTGGGAAGACTTAGCAGAAGTCCGTACATTGGCCGTGGTTCCTGACAGGTCGAATGAAGGAATTGGATCACAACTGCTGGAGCAACTCTTGGACAAAGCGCGAGCGCTGGGTATTCGACGTGTTTTTTGCCTGACCTTTAGAAAAGAATTCTTTGGTCACCACGGATTCGTGGAAATTGAAAATACACCTGTCGGCCATGAAGTCTATGAACAACTGTTGCAGTCTTTCGACGAAGGTGTGGCAGAGTTTCTGGGACTTGAGCGGGTCAAGCCGAACACCTTGGGTAACTTTCGAATGTTAAACGAAAACATTTAGGCCACGCACCTAGCCGGTATTGCGCAACCCTGTTGCAATACCGTTGATTGTCAGGCTCAAGGCTCGGGTGAGTTCGATGCTCGCTGAGTTTCCTCGCGCTCTTTCAAGAAGCGAGACCTGAAGGTTGTGCAGCGGTAGTAAATACGTGTCTCGCGTGGCAAGAGTTCTGGCAAGTGAAGGATTGTTGGCAAGCAAACTGGTTTCTCCGGTGATCGCGAGTATCCGTTGGACGCTCTGGTGGTATTCATGCTGGATCGATTCAAAAATGTAGTGCATTTCCGGGGGTACGAGTCGATCTACATATTGAGTCGCCACATTGAGGTCTGTTTTTGCGAGAGTCATTTCGACATTGGAAATAAAGTTTCGAAAGAAATCCCAATCCTGATACATATTGGAGAGTTCTTCACCGAAACCGGCGTCCATGGTCGCTTGTAAGCCAGAGCCCACACCAAACCAACCGGGTACGACCTGACGAGACTGTGTCCACCCGAATACCCACGGAATAGCACGAAGGCCTTCGATACCAGCCTCAGTGTCAGGCCGCCTCGAGGGCCTAGAACCAAAATGCATTGCACCGAATTCTTCAACGGGAGTTGAGAGTGCGAAGTATTGTGGAAGTTGTGGGTCAAGAATGAGTGACCGATATTTTTCTTGAGCATTCGAAGAAGCAATCGACATGACTTCATCCCAGCGATTCAGTTCACGTGCTGACCTTCGTGGGGTTTGATGGAGCAGTGAAGCATCAAGTACGGCTGCCGCCATTTGCTCAAGATTGTCCTGAGCAAGGACTGGAAGTAGATACTTGTCTGAAATGACTTCGCCCTGCTCGGTGATTTTGATCTGGCCGGAAAGAACACCCCAGGGCTGAGACATGATCGCTTCGTAGGTTGGCCCACCGCCACGACCAACGGTTCCGCCACGACCATGGAAAAGCCTCAATGAAACATTATGTTTCGCCGCGATGTCACGCAACTTGCGCTGGGCCAGGTGAATTTCCCACTGCGAAGTTGTGATCCCAGCGTCTTTATTCGAGTCGGAGTAACCCAGCATTACTTCTTGTCGGTTTCCGCGTGAGGCAACAAGTGAACGGTAGGTGGGATCTGACAGCAGGGAATCAATGATTGTACCGGCGGCCTTGAGCTCCGCTACGGTTTCGAGCAATGGCACGAAATTGACAAGTGAGGAGTTGGTGTCCGTGTTAACCAAACCTGCTTCCCGGCCCAGGACAACCGCCGCGAGTATGTCGTCGGCACCTTTTGTCATGGAAACTATGACGGATTCAAGTGCGCGATTACCGAACTCAAGAACAATATCCTTTGCCACAACCAAAGTGTTGAAAGTAGTTGTGCCTTCCTCGTCGAGTGGTGGCGGCGTTGGTGCCAGTGGGCGCTGTGATTGGAGTTCGGCCGCGAGCAACGTGAAGCGTTCCTGGGCGCTCAAATTCAGGTACTCGTTGGGAGACTGACCGCCTAAACGGCCGATCAATTGTGAAATTGCTCCCTGGAATTTTTCAGAATGCTCACGAATATCCAATGTTGCAAGGGGAAGACCCACACTTGAAACAACTCGGATTGCTTGTTCGAGTTCGCCTTGGGCAATGAGTTCACCTTTGTGGGTGAGGAGGTTCCGTCGGATCATAAATAGGTCGTTAAGGATTTCTTGGGTACTTGCGTAGTCGCGTCCGACCACACGCGGTGACCCACTGACCAATCGATCATGTGTCAGGTGGAGCCTGAGACGAATAATGGTGAGTTTGATGCGAATCGGTTCTTCCGCATTGAGTCGGAGGTAACGCCGATCAAACTCGGGAAGCAATTCAAGATCCGTGTTTATCGAGTCCCATAAATCAGGTGAGTCGCCCACAATTCTCTCGGAAATAGAGAGGTCCTCGATTAACGAATCAATGTGTGGCAAAAGGTCCGTCAGCGCATTTTCACGCAGGAAGGTGACAACTTCAGCAGTGAGCTCTGGGGTGACGAATGGATTGCCGTCGCGATCGCCGCCGATCCAAGAACCAAAACTAATGGGACGCGAGTCGGCCGGAGGCTCAACTCCGAGTTCTTTGAAAGCATCTGCCAAGTCATTGAGTACTTCGCCGAGGGGTCCACGCGTGAGGTCGTTCATGTAATACAGCGCATTGCGCGCCTCATCCAATACTTGCGGCTTTTCAAGCCGAAGCTCATCGGTTTGCCATAGGAGATCGATCAATTCGGCCAAGCGTTTGGTGCGTGTCGCACTCGAGACTCTTTGATCCATCAATGTGTCTGCGATTTTTCGCAACTTGATGAGTACTGAACGCCGGGCTGCTTCGGTCGGGTGTGCGGTAAAGACCGGACGCACTGACATATTGCTGGCAAGTGCAGTGACGTCAGCTTGGGAATAGAGGGAACGTTGCTTGGCTGACAGTGCCTCTTTCACAACCTTGGCAAGGGGAGATCCGGCGCTAACGTACGCGTCCAGTACGTCATTGGTGCGCTCAACCTGCTCGGCGATATTTGCTAAATCGAAATAGATTGAAAACGAACGGGCCAGCAAGATGGCTGCCTCTAGGTCAAGCTCGCGTAATTTCTGGGTCGCGGCCAGGGGATCTTCCCTGATTAGTGCTCTCACCTGCTCGACAAGGTCGAGTAATCCTTGACCTTCCTGTCGGACCAAAGTGTGGCCAAGAAGGTCTCCCAGCAGTCGAATATTGCTCCGAAGTCGGAGATCGGTTTCAGACTCTTCGATGGATTGCCTCACGGGCGCATTGTGTCCTACGCCATATTTCCGGGAGATTTCGCGTTGGGCGTACGAATTGTGGGGGATCTCGGGTTTCACCGATGTGATTCATAGGGGAGAATGAGGCAAGCCGGTTCGGGTGCCCACACCCGAAGGCGCGCATTAAGGAGAGTGGCCAATGTTCGAAAGGTTTACAGACAGAGCCCGCCGGGTGGTTGTCCTCGCACAAGAGGAAGCCCGAATGCTCAATCACAATTACATTGGCACCGAGCACATCCTTTTGGGTCTTATCCACGAAGGTGAAGGTGTAGCGGCAAAGGCACTTGAGAGCCTTGGAATTTCACTTGATGCTGTTCGCCAGCAAGTTGAGGAAATAATTGGCCAAGGGCAGCAGGCGCCATCGGGTCACATCCCCTTCACGCCTCGGGCGAAGAAGGTCCTTGAACTTTCACTCCGTGAGGCCCTGCAACTTGGCCACAACTACATTGGCACAGAACACATCCTCCTTGGTTTGATCCGAGAAGGTGAGGGTGTCGCGGCGCAGGTGCTTGTCAAACTCGGTGCGGACCTGAACAAGGTGCGCCAGCAGGTCATTCAGCTTCTGAGTGGTTATCAGGGTAAAGAGCCAGCAACAGCCGGTGGGCCGGCTGAGGGAGCACCGTCAACGTCACTGGTTCTCGACCAATTTGGTCGTAACCTCACAGCGGCCGCGCGTGAAAATAAACTCGACCCGGTGATTGGGCGCTCAAAAGAGATCGAACGTGTCATGCAGGTCCTATCGCGCCGCACGAAAAATAACCCGGTACTTATTGGTGAGCCCGGCGTTGGCAAGACTGCAATCGTTGAAGGTCTCGCCCAAGACATCGTGGCAGGGGAAGTCCCAGAAACTCTCAAAGACAAGCAGGTGTACAGCCTTGACCTTGGCGCGCTGGTCGCAGGCAGTCGTTACCGCGGTGACTTTGAAGAGCGATTGAAGAAAGTCCTGAAAGAGATCCGTACTCGCGGAGACATCATCCTTTTCATCGACGAAATTCACACACTCGTGGGTGCGGGTGCAGCTGAAGGTGCGATTGATGCAGCAAGCATTCTTAAGCCAATGCTTGCCCGTGGAGAGCTCCAAACAATTGGGGCAACCACCCTGGACGAATACCGCAAGCACATTGAGAAAGACGCGGCGCTTGAACGCCGATTCGCGCCGGTGCTCGTTGAGGCACCCGACGTACAACACACGGTTGAAATTCTGCGTGGACTGCGTGACCGTTATGAATCCCACCACCGGGTATCGATCACAGATGGTGCACTTGAAGCAGCCGCGCGCCTCTCGGATCGCTATATCTCTGATCGTCAATTACCAGACAAGGCGATTGACCTAATCGACGAAGCCGGATCTCGTTTGCGGATCCGTCGCATGACAGCACCACCTGATCTGCGTGAATTTGACACAAAGATCGCGGACGTGCGTAAGGCGAAGGAGTCTTCAATTGACGAGCAAGACTTTGAAAAAGCGGCCGCACTGCGTGACGACGAAAAAAATCTGATTACCGAACGTGCCGACCGCGAACGCGAATGGAAAGCCGGTGACCTTGACGTTGTGGCAGAGGTCGACGAGAAACTGATCGGTGAGGTGCTGGCACTCATGACTGGAATTCCAGTGTCCGACCTCTCCGAAGACGATATTGCTCGACTGCTACACATGGAAGAAGAATTGCATCTCCGGGTTATTGGGCAGGAACAAGCTATTAAGGCGCTGTCCAAGTCGATTCGTCGAACCCGTGCAGGGTTAAAAGACCCCAAGCGTCCGAGCGGTTCGTTTATTTTTGCTGGGCCCTCAGGTGTTGGAAAAACAGAGCTTTCCAAGACTTTGGCCCAGTTCCTCTTCGGTTCAGAAGATGCCCTCATCGCTCTAGACATGTCCGAATACAGTGAGCGTCACACAGCCTCACGGCTATTCGGTTCCCCTCCAGGTTATGTCGGCTACGAAGATGGTGGTCAGCTCACCGAAAAGGTGCGCCGCAAGCCATTCAGTGTTGTGCTCTTCGACGAAGTTGAAAAAGCCCACCCGGATATTTTCAACTCACTCCTTCAGGTGTTGGAAGAAGGCCGACTCACCGACTCACAAGGTCGGATTGTTGACTTCAAGAACACCGTGATCATCATGACAACCAACCTTGGTTCACGCGACGTGTCAAAGGGGCAAAATCTCGGTTTTGCACCGGACGACAACGAGTTCAGTGCCTATGAACAGATGAAGGGCAAGGTCCAGCAAGAACTCAAACAGCATTTCCGCCCCGAGTTTCTCAACCGAATCGACGACGTCGTGGTGTTCCATCAGTTGAGCAAAAATGAAATTGTCGAGATCGTTGACCTCATGATCACCGGGCTGGAAAAGAGACTGCTCGAGAAGGACATGGATATTGAACTCACAACGGCGGCCAAGAATCTATTGGCCGAACGCGGTTACGACTCATCCTTAGGTGCACGACCATTACGTCGCACAATTCAACGGGATCTGGAAGACCCACTGAGTGAAAAAATGCTCTTTGGTGACCTTCTGCCGGGCAACATCGTGGTCGTTGATGTCGAAGGCGAAGGGGATTCCCGTGAGTTCACCTTCAGTTCGACGCCGCGCGAAGTACTGCCGGATTCACCTCCGGTGGAGGCTGCCGGCTAGTCGGGTTATCCTTCCCCTATGGCAATGGGGAGTTCGTCGTGAGCGGCGGACCAATAATCCCTGGCCTCAACGAATTCGACCGGCCCAAGCGCGGCTTTCCGCGCTGGGCCGGTTTTCTTATTGCGGTCATTCTTGGAGCGGGTGTGTTGGTCGGGGTATGGGGATTTACCGCTGGCGGTGGACCACTTTCATCCCTTGGGCAAGTCAGCGAAGAACTTCAACCATCAGGGTTTCGCCCAACCGTTGACCCTGACGTGTTTCAAGTTAGTGTGACATCCCCGCAATCAGGAATTTGCCCAGATCAGAGCGTCGCTGTGACCACGCTTGAGTCTGCCAGTGAAGTAGTTGTTGCCGTGAGCGTGACCGGCCCACGGAACAGTAGCTGCCAGCAGGGCGCGAACTCGGATTCCATTTGGGTTGACGTTGTTCTGAAAGAAGCACTCGATGACAGGCCAATTATCCGGTCAATTGATGGCGAGCAGCTTTTACGAATTCGGTAGTGAGTAGCCAATGTTATTTTCGTGGACCATACCTTCACGCAGTAATTGAGTCAGTGCCGTCTCAAACTGATTGTGATCCGGCGCTAGTTCTGCGAGATCGAATATTTTCACCGGATGTTCTGCATTTCGGAGTAGTTTGAGAATCCTGCCGCGCTCTTGGCGGATACTGCCTTCATAGCGCTTCTGGCTCTTTCTTGGTATCTCAGAAATTGGTTGGCCTTGAGAAAACCAATTGCAATCATTGACAATCGGGCACTTTGAACACAATGGTTCGCGTGCCGTGCAGACCAGTGCCCCGAGTTCCATCGAGGCTGCCGCCCAGCTTGCTGCATCCTGATCACCGAGTGGAAGTAGTTCAATTGCGAGGGCGCGTTCAATGGAGGAAATGGCAGGGGATTGATGTGATTGACCCAGCCAGGCGCGAGCGAGAAGTCTGCGAATATTCACGTCCATAACCATTGATCGCTGACCGAAGGCGAATGCCAAAATGGCATTTGCCGTGTACTCGCCAACACCCGGGAGAGTTCTCAATTCTGCAAAAGAGTTGGGAACTTGTCCGTTAAAAGTCTGGGTAATAATCGTCGCACTCTCATGAAGACGTTTAGCCCTGCGTGGGTAACCCAAATTTTCCCAAGCCCGAATTGCTTCGGCCAGTGAACTCTGAGCCAGATCCGCTGGTTGTGGCCAACGCTCAAGCCACGCCTCCCATCGGGGCAATACCCGTCTGACAGGTGTCTGCTGCAACATGAACTCGCTGACCATTACACCCCACGGGCTCGTGTTACGCCAGGGAAGATCACGGGCCTGTGTCCTAAACCAAGCCGTAATTGCTTCCTGGTTGGGTTGCAGTGCGCTCACGAGGGGATCGTGTCATGCGTCGGTTGGTCGGTATTACTGTGGAGTAGTGACCATGCAACCGATAGGACCTGAGGCATCAAGTGTGTATTGGGTTCGTCGTGCGGCGTTTTTGGTTATCGTGTTGATTGTGCTTTTTGGGCTGATCGGGATAATTCGGGCCGTTGCCGGTGGGGGGTCAGAAGGACCTGCAGTTGTGGAACCCGCGGTGTCGCAGGCTCCCAGCGTTGACCCGACCACGGTGTTGACCCCCGTATCGACCGAGCCCATTGCCTGTGTTGATTCTGCAATTTTTGTTGAGGCGACCACGGACTCATCCACCTACAAGGTAGGTAAAGAGCCCGTTTTGTCGCTGTCGATCGAAAACACTGGCAGCGTCGCTTGTCTCCGTGATGTCGGACCAAAGGCCAACGAACTCGAAGTTAAATCCGGTGGCTACCACGTGTGGTCCAGCGATGATTGTTCATCGAATAAGAAAACTAAAATCGTGACCTTGGAGCCAGGAGATAGGGTTGCGTCCACAATCAGTTGGAGTGGTCAACTCAGTGAACCGGGTTGCCCTGAAGTGAATAAGGCCGCAAAAGTGGGCCGCTACGAAGTAATTGGGCGAAACCTCGATGTCTTCAGTGAAGCAACTCCGTTTGCTTTAACCAAGAAGAACTAAAAGTCAGGCGTTCCCTCTTGGCGTGAATGGGCCGTGAGCTTGGACATCACGGTCACTGCTGCACCCACGTTCGCAACCTCATGTGTGATTATTCCTTGAGTTTTGATTCCAGATCCCGCTGGGATGATCGCATCGGTGAAGCCGAGCCGAGCCGCTTCGGCCAGTCTCTTCTCCAGGCCGCTCACCCGCCGAATATCTCCAGCGAGGCCAAGTTCGCCAATGGCAACCAGGCCGCTGGGAAGCGAAATATCTTTGACGCTGCTCACAATTGCCAGTGCTGTGGCTAGATCTGTTGCAGGTTCAAGTAGCCGCATGCCTCCGACCGTTGCGACAAAACAGTCAGCTGTGGAAAGTTTGAGTCCGGCTCGTCGTTCCAGAATCCCCAGCATCATGGCGGTTCGAGACGAGTCAAGACCGCTAGTGACCCGACGGGGTTGTGGGGAACTCGAAGGTGCGATCAATGCTTGAACTTCAGCGACGAGGGGCCGTTTCCCTTCCACGGTGATAGTGACACAGGTGCCGGGAACCGGGTGGGTGCGGTCCCCTAGGAAAAGCCCGCTGGGGTCTGGGAGGCCGTGGATCCCGTCTTCGGTGAGCTCGAAGCAACCGATTTCGTCCGCTGGCCCGTAACGGTTCTTGATAGCTCTAACGAGCCGCAATGGACCGTGTCGGTCACCTTCAAATGACAGCACTACGTCAACGAGGTGTTCAAGTGCTCGGGGACCGGCAACACTGCCGTCCTTTGTGACATGGCCGACCAGAACGGTGGTCATGTTCCGGGACTTGGCAGCACGAATCAACGTGGCGGCCACTTCCTTGACCTGGGTGACCCCACCACCGACACCTTCGACGTCAGAACTTGAGATGGTTTGAACGGAGTCAACGATGAGCAGTGAAGGGTTTGTTTCTTCGATGTGGCCCAGGGCCACACCAAGGTCGGTTTCGGCAGCGAGGAAAAGTGAGTCACTCAGCGCACTAATGCGTTCGGCCCGGATACGAACTTGGGCTGCCGACTCCTCACCGGTGAGGTAAAGCACTTTGTGGCCAAGTTTCGCCCATTGAGCTGCTACCGCTAGCAACAGTGTTGACTTTCCAACTCCGGGTTCACCTGCCAGAAGTAAGACTGCGCCAGGGACAAATCCACCACCCAGGGCTCGGTCGAATTCGCTGATTCCCGTGCTCGCAGAAGCGGCAGAAGTAATGTCAATTGAACTGATGGCAAGTGCGGGAGTCGTGGTCGCGCGTGCTTTTGTGGTTGCGGTGACAACGCCCACTTCTTCAACGCACCCCCAGGACTGGCATTCCCCGCAACGCCCAGCCCACTTACCGGTTGTCCAGCCGCATTCCGTGCATCGAAATTGGGGGGATTTAGTTGCGCTTTTTGCCATATGGAGTCCTGTGTTCTAGTCCTGCGGGTCAGCGGGATGAATGGAAAGCCCAATTCTGGCAGTGGGGTCTGACTTTCGGCCTCGCTGATTAAATGCTGCGAGGACTTCCTCTCGGTCGCGGCACAATTTCGCAAGCTCCGCGTAAGCCGGTGCACCGATCAAAGCCACAATTTCGTCCTTTGAATTTAGGTAGACGGGTTCACTGGCAGTGTGGGCTTCAGTGTTGCCGGTGCAGTACCACTCGAAATCAGCGCCACCTGCTCCCCAACCGCGGCGATCGTATTCACCCAGTACCACGACCGAGCGTTCTCGGCCGTCCTCGTACGTCACGTTGTCGTAGGAGCGACGAAGTGGTAGTTGCCAGCACACATCAGGTTTAGTCTCGATAAAAGAGACACCCTCTTGTTCGGCAAGGTGATGCAATGCACAGCCATAACCTCCAGAAAAATCTTCTGAATTGTGAAAAATGCAGGCTCCGCCAACCACCCGAGTTTTGTCAGCGCCATCTTCTTTCTCGGTCCAGCCCTTTTTGCCGTTTCCTGTTTCAAAATTCTCCCAGAGTTCTGGGGTAAGTTTGTTAACCCACTTGCGGACTCGTTTTTCATCTTTTTTCTCGGAAAAATGAGCACCGTGCGCGCAGCAGCCAGCATCTGGTCGGTCTGTATCGATTCCTTTACAGCCCCGACCGAATATGCAGTTGTATTTGGACATCAGCCAAGTCAGGTCGCACCTGATCAACTGGTCGTCGTCCGCGGGGTCCACAAACTCAACCCAGGCACGAGGAAAATCAAGGGGGACTTCCGGCATCGCGCCAGCCTAGGTCAACAAACCGCGACAGGCACGACTGGCACCGTTCAGTGCTGAGAAAATCTCTCGTTCGGGTAACGTGGCGCCATGAGCGTTTCGCACCAAGGCAGCTCTGATTCGACTGATTCAGCTAATTCGGCTGACCTTGATGAACTAACGGGGCTCACACGTGTCGAGGTCGAACAAAGGATTTCTGCCGGTGAAGTGAATAACGCACCCGATGCCAAATCTCGGAGTCTTTCAAGCATTATTAAAGAGAACACCCTGACCTGGTTCAATTTTCTGATCGGCTCAATGTGGATCGTGATGCTGATTGTGGCGCCGTGGCAAGACTCCCTTTTTGGTTTCGTCATTATTGCTAATGCCTTGATTGGAACAATCCAGGAATATCGAGCGGCTCGGACTTTAGAAAAACTCGCGGTAATCGGTGAATCAAAGCCGATTGTGCGCCGTGACGGCCAGGAAGTTGAAATTCCTGCAAGTGAGATAGTCCTTGGCGACCTGATCGTGCTTTCGACAGGGGATCAGCTCGTAGTTGACGGTGTCATCGAAAGATCCCGGGGTTTGGAAGTTGATGAAAGCCTTCTCACGGGCGAGGCCGATCCAGTGGACAAGCACGTCGAAGATCCTGCAATGAGTGGGTCATTTGTCGTTGCGGGATCCGGATATATGCGAGCCACTAAAATTGGACGTGACTCATTTGCCGCGGGATTGACCGAGGCAGCGAAACAATTTCAAACGACCAACTCAGAATTACGAGACGCCATCAATAGGTTCATCAAATACGTCTCCTATTTTCTCCTTCCAGTTGGGATCGCACTCCTGCTGTCGCAGTTGCTGCGGGCAAAGTTGCCACTAGACGAATCGATCAGGGGAACAATCGCCGGCGTCGTCACCATGGTCCCTGAAGGACTTGTCCTATTAACGTCTATCGCGATGGCCGTGTCGGTAATCGAGCTTGCTCGTAAACGTGTCCTCGTTCAGGATCTACCGGCGGTTGAAGTGTTGGCGCGGGTCGACACCGTGTGTGCGGACAAGACAGGGACGCTCACCGAACCGGGTATGCAAGTCCAAGAAGCAGTACCACTCGGATCGGTCGAAATGTCCGAGATCGAGGCGGCACTGGGTGCCGTGGCCTCCTCACAACCAAATGCGAATCCGACGCTCAGCGCAATTGAATCCCGCTTTCCAGACCCTCAATGGCAGTTGACCGGTGCCATTCCCTTTTCAAGTGCCCGCAAGTGGTCAAGTGCAACGTTCTTGCATAAGGGTTCATGGATTCTTGGCGCACCGGAAATGGTCGATCCAACGAATCACGCGATGCTGGCCCAATCAAACAAGAGTGCGGAAACCGGTGCACGGGTACTCTTGCTGGCAAAGACAGATGCCGAGATCAGTACCGATCAACCACTCGGTGAAGTTCAATGTGTGGCACTTGTTGTTATCAGCCAAACCCTTCGCCCGGACGCTGCGGCAACTGTTGCGTACTTCCTGAGTCAGGGCGTGAACGTGAAGGTGATCTCTGGAGATAACGCTGAGACGGTAGGTGCAATTGCCAGTCAGGCGGGTGTTCCTGGTGCAGAACACCCATACGACGCCCGCAATCTTCCGGAAAATACCGATGAAGTCGCAAAAATCATGGACACAACAAACGTTTTTGGCAGAGTCACTCCTGCCCAAAAACAAGGCATGGTTGACGCACTGCACACTCGTGGAAAAACCGTTGCCATGACCGGTGACGGGGTAAACGACGTATTGGCATTGAAGAACGCTGACCTCGGAATCGCAATGGGTTCGGGTTCTGGTGCGACCCGAGCCGTTGCGCAACTGGTCTTACTAGATGACCAATGGTCGGTTATGCCAAGCGTGGTCGCACAGGGACGAAAAGTGCTGGGAAATATTGAGCGAGTCGCTGATGTCTTTTTGACAAAGAGTTTCTACGCGATGATCGTGAGCAGTGCAACAGTAATTTTTGCGGTTGCCTTTCCTTTCTTGCCACGGCACCTGACCTTGGTGAGTGCCCTCACTATTGGTATTCCTGGATTCTTTCTTGCTCTCATGCCAAATACGGAAAGATTTAGACCGGGATTCTTTAAGCGAGTGTTGTTATTTGCCATCCCCGCGGGAATCATTGCTGCTAGCTCTTCATTCATCAGTTATGGAATTGCGCTGTATTTCGACGAACCGATCTTTAATGCCCAGTCTGCCGCGACCATTACTCTGTTTATTGTGACAATCGCTGTTTTAGCGCAATCAGCGCGACCCCTTAACGGAATTCGTTTAGGGATTGTTGCTGCGATGGTTGCAGCCTTTATCGCTGTTCTATACATCCCATTTCTTTCCAACTTTTTCCTGCTGTCGCTTGGTCCAGAGCGCTACAGCATCATCTCGATATTTGTTGGGCTCGGAGGAGCCGTTGTAGTGATAATCACAACTCGAATCACGGATCGGTGGAGACGCGCACCGTGAAAATTGGCCTTTCCACCTCTTCGGTCTTTCCCGAGTCAACGGCTGCGGCGTTTGAGCTTGCAGTGATGACCGGATTTGAAGGTGTCGAAATCATGGTCGGAATGGACGCAATGAGTCAAGACTCGACCGTGCTTCGCAACCTGGTTCAGCATTACCAACTTCCAATCCTGTCCCTGCACGCGCCTTGCTTACTTGTCACGCAGCGAGTGTGGGGAACCGATTCATGGGGCAAACTCGACAAGGCGCGCGAGGTCGCCGAGTTGGTAGGGGCCGAAACTGTTGTCGTTCATCCTCCGTTTCGCTGGCAACGTGATTACGCAAAAAACTTTGAAGCCGGAATTGCTGAACTTAACGCCAATTCACGCGTCGGGTTTACCGTAGAAAATATGTACCCATGGCGGGCGGGCCCGGGATCATTCCCTGCCTATTCACCCGACTGGGACATCAGAAATCAGGACTACGAGAACGTGACGCTCGATTTTTCCCACACGGCGGTCTCTCAAACAGACCCGCTTGACATGATCCGGGAATTTGGAAACCGACTTAAGCACATACACCTTGCCGACGGCACCGATTCAGCGAGCGATGAACACCTAGTCCCGGGCAGGGGAACTCAACCAGTGCGCGAGGGGCTTGAAGCCCTCAAGGACCAGGGCTTCAATGGAAGTATCGTTGCTGAAATTTCGACGAGATCTGTCGCTGATCGCGAGGAACGAATTGCTGATTTACAAGCTAGCATTGCGTTTGTTCGTGCAGTTTTTCCTATCGGTGAGAGGTAAGCGATGCCACAAGTTTCCGAACCAGAGAACACGGGAATCGTTGGCGTCGCGCGTTCAATGTTTCTCAATTCAGGCTACGCCAGAACAACGGTGAAGTCGATTGCGGCAGCAGCCGGGGTAGCACCGACCGTGGTTTCGAATCTTTATGCGAACAAGGAAGCTTTATTCGCCGCGGCAATGTCACTTCCCAGCGACCCACAAAAGGCAATTCCGGCTTTGGTTGCTCCTGGGATTCAAGGCATGGGTGAAAGGCTCGTTCGGGCCACCCTCCAACTCGTTGCAGACCAGCAAGTTCGAGAGGATCTCGTGAAGGCTGCGAACGCGGGCAAGTCATTCAATACGGGCATTGACATGTTCGCCGTTATCAAACCATTGTCCGACTACTTTCAAAGTGCAGTCGTTGACAGAGCACTGATTTTGATGGGCATACCGGATGCGCGCATTCGAGGTGCCCTCATTAGTTCCTATCTGACAGGTGTAATTGCATACCGTTACTTCCTCAACATTGAACCGCTCTCCAGCCTGTCCCAAGAACAAGTGGTGGCTTTAGTGGCCCCGATGGTTCAGGATCTTCTCGATCCAACGAAACCCCTGCCCGGTGTGGCAGGGTAAAGCAATGAGTTCTTTGGAATCAGTGGGAAAAATTGGTGTAATTGGCTCTGGCTCAATGGGCCAGGCACTGATATCCGGATGGGCAGATTCGGGGGTTGGAATCGTCGCAGTCGTGCGTGACGTTGAGAAATACCGGCACCTTGAAGACTCCTACGGCATTGAAGTGACGGACGACCCAAAGTCGCTTGAAACATGTGATGTCGTGGTTGTGGCGATTAAGCCGCAGGTCATAAAGGAGATCTTGCAAGACTTCCAGCCGTATATTTCACCCGACACGATCGTGATTTCTGTTGCGGTGGGAATTACTACTGAGTTTTTTGCAAATGCCTTTCCTCAGACCAAGGAAATTGTTAAAGCGATGCCGAACACGCCTTCTCAGGTTCACATGGGTGTCACCTGTGTGAGTGGAGCTTGGCGGTGTGCAGATTCATCTGTTGACATTGCGGTTGAGTTATTAAGTGCTGTCGGGGACGTTTTTGTTGTCCCGGAGTCACAGCAGGCTGTCGTCGGTGCCCTCTCAGGGAGTGGCCCCGCGTATCTGTTTTACCTTGCACAGTATTTTCAGCAGGGTGCACAAGACCTCGGACTAGACGCCGAGCTGTGTGATCAACTTGTTCGCGCGACCCTGCGCGGGTCTGCCGAACTATTGGCTCGATCTGAATTAGCGGCTAGTGACTTGCGCCAGCAGGTAACTTCACCCGGAGGGACCACCCAGGCGGCCATGGAAGTCCTCGACGTTCACAACGTCGGAGATGTGATCGCCGCGGCCATGTCTGCTGGAGTTGAGCGATCAATTGAGCTGGGAAAGAGCTGACTCAGCCTGTGATTCTTCCCCTGTACATCCCGTGGGATGAAAAATTAGTTGACTACAACTTTGGAAACAATCACCCGCTCGCTCCAATCCGAGTCCAGTTGGCAATGAAATTGGCCCTGGACCTTAACATTATTTCGACCGACGAACTGGTTGGGCCGGTGACCTGCGCTACGCGTGAGCAACTCATGCGAGTGCACACCGCTGAGTACCTCGATGCGGTTGCGAGCGTTGGTGAAAGCGAGGGGGACTCTGCGCTCGAGTACGGACTGGGAACAAGCGACAACCCAGTTTTCATAGGGATGCACGAAGCATCAGCCCGAGTGGCGGGTGCAACGCTCATGGCTGCCAACGCAGTATGGAACGGTTCCGCGACCCACTCGGTTAACTTGGCTGGTGGGTTGCATCATGCACAACGTGCTGGTGCGTCAGGGTTCTGCGTGTACAACGACATCGCGGTGGCCATTTACGACCTACTTGCTCAGGGAGCCCAACGGATTGCCTACATTGACATTGATGCGCACCATGGAGACGGAGTCGCAAATATTTTTTTCGATGACCCTCGAGTGCTCACCATCTCAATCCACGAACACCCCAAGACTCTTTTCCCGGGAACAGGACTCTCGAGTGAAACGGGAGGACCCAATGCACCTGGCAGTTGCGTCAACATCGCGCTTCCTGCAGGTACGGGGGACCAAGGTTGGCTGCGGGCATTTGCAGCTGTCGTGCCCCCAACCATTGACGTTTTTGCCCCGGAGATCATCGTTAGTCAAAATGGCGCAGATTCGCACATTAATGACCCACTGACCCACCTCGCAGTGAGTGTCGATGGCCAAAGATACGCCTATGAATTGATTCACCAATTGGCCCATAGACACGGTGGAAAACTAGTTGCTCTGGGTGGTGGCGGTTATGACATCGCGGATGCTGTACCGCGCAGTTGGGCGAATCTACTCGCAGTCCTGACTAAAAGTGATCTGGCAAAAGATGTTGCTATTCCTGCCGAATACCTTGCTTACGTTCAGGAGCGTTTGGGGACAACGAGTGGGCAAAGTTTCTCCGATGGACTCAAGCCATGGGCAAAGCCAATTGATCAAGGATTCAACGACCTGGATCCGATCGACTCAGCAATTATGGAAACGCGGACGGCAATTTTCCCATTCTTTGGTCTGGATCCTGAAGTAAACTCCTGGTTTTAGCGTGTGTACCCGGTTTTTTTTAAACAATTTCGGGTATCGGGTCACGCCACGCCGGGACTACCTACTATTATTCGTCAAGTCTTGTTCAGCAGGACTTAACCCCTTAGTCGTCTATCACAGTATGGAGCACCGCATGACTACAGCAGCTTTTGGCGACGTACGTTTCTTGACCGTGGCTGAGGTCGCCGGAGTTATGCGAGTATCCAAAATGACCGTGTATCGGTTGGTACACAACGGAGACCTGACGGCAGTCCGAGTTGGTCGTTCATTCCGTGTTCCCGAGCAGGCAGTTCAGGACTACTTGCGCGATTCATTTATCGAGACCGCGTAACTGCGCCCAGGGAACCTCGCACGAAGACCAGTTAGCGACCAAGGCTAGACTTCAATTTGCTTTTCACGCAATTACTTCAAGTAAGGGAATAATTAATGGGCTCAGTAATTAAGAAGCGTCGCAAGCGGATGGCTAAGAAGAAGCACCGCAAACTTTTGCGCCGTACGCGAGTCCAGCGCAGAAACAAGAAGAAGTAGTCTCGAGGGGTAAGTCCTATGGCGAGTGGCTTAGCCCTACTTGAGCGCCAGTTCGTCGAGAGAATCCTAGATCCCATCTTCGAAGACTGGTTTCGTACGCAGGTCGTTGGTAGTGAAAATATACCTTCCAGTGGCCCGGCACTCATTGTCAGCAACCACGCAGGTGGGTTCGCTATCGACGCGCTCATGGTCGTTCGTGCATTAGAACGCAATACCGGGCGTACATTGCACCTCCTAGGCGCCGAGTTCCTCTTTCAAGACCCGCTGAAGGAAATTCTCGCGCACCTAAATGTGCATCCGGCCAAGTTTGAAAGCGCAAGTGAACTTCTTCAGGCAGGTCACCTTGTTGGGATATGGCCCGAAGGCGTCAACGGGGTGGGAAAAACTATCGAGCATCGGTATCAATTGCAGGAATTCCCCAGGGCTGGGTTTGCTCGACTTGCCGCAGTAAACCAAGTTCCGGTGATTCCCACCGCGGTAATTGGTTCGGAAGAGGCCTACCCGTTGCTCGCGAGGGTCGAGGGTCTTCTGGACTGGGCAGACATTCCTTACCTTCCAGTGACTCCAACATTTCCAGCACTTGGACCTTTGGGATTGATTCCATTTCCAAGCCAATGGACGATCTCATTTGGCTCACCGATTTGCCCGCCAGATTCAGCGGGCCCGATCGAAATTTGCGAATTAAGTGATCTGGTGCGTTCGAAGCTCACTTGGGCTATTCGGGAATTACTTTCCCAACGCTCACGTATTTTTTGAGCTGCGCGCGAGTCTTCCCATGGCGTATCCGGCGGTCAGGCCGGCAGCGATTCCACCCGCGGTGATGGCAGCCGGAATTGCATTTTCCCTCAATTGCGCGCGTCTCCTGAAATCGCTGATTTCCCAATCCATCTTTTTCGCGTATGCGCGAAGTTCTGGATCGGGGTTCACCGCGGTCGCAAAGCCCACCGTGGACAGCATCGGTATGTCGTTGGCAGAGTCCGAATAGGCGTAGCAGCGTGCAAGGTCATAGTGCTCACTTACGGCGAGAGCCCGAATCGCCTCGGCTTTGGCCAGCCCATGGAGCGGATACCCGACGAGTTTCCCGGTGTAGACACCGTCTTTGGTTTGTGACACGGTTCCTAGTGCCCCGGTCAGACCAAGTCGGCGTGCGATCAGGTCACCAAGTTCAACAGGGGTCGCGGTGACCAGCCACACGTCAACCCCCGCATCGATATGCGCTTGGGCCAGCGCCAGCGTCCCAGGAATCAACTTGTCCACCATGCGTTCATCGAAAACGACTTCGCTCAGGCTGGTAAGTTCGTGCACACTGCGACCCTTAACAAAAGACAGAGCGGCCTCGGTCGCGGAGGCGACGTCTTCGAGGTCCTCTGAACCGGAGAGCACGAATTTCATTTGCTTAAGGCCAAAACCGAAAATCTCCTTACCGGAGAAATACTTGTGTTGTGCCAGACCAGCCGCGAAGTGAAAAAGCGACGCCCCTCGCATGAGAGTGTTGTCGACGTCAAAAAATGCGGCTGAGGCCCCAGGTGCCCGTTCACTGGTTCGGGAGCCGTGGGCAGCGGCCGCGGAGGCCACTCCAGATTGACGGTAGGTGCCCAGAACATTCCTCTTTTCGGGCAAATTTTCCTGGGACACATGAAAAGAATACTCACCGCGTGCCGCGGGATAGGAAATATGTGTCAAACTCGTGCTGTGAACTTTCAAAACCCCAAGGCTGGTGAAGTCACCACCGTCGCAGACTTCCTGCGCAACTCGGCAGTTCGCGACCCGGATCGGATTGCATTGGTCGAAGCGCAGTCCGGTGTCCGCGTCTCGTATGCGTCGCTCGATGCACAGGTCAGCTCGACCGCGGCAGCTCTTCTCGAGAGTGGTTTGATTCCATCGCGTTCCGGTGACCGGGTTGCCATGCTGATGGGCAACTCAATCGAGTTTGTCATTACTTATTTTGGAATTGTCCGTGCGGGACTGGTGCCTATTCCGTTGAATCCGGGCTACACCACCCGTGAGCTCACCGAAATCTTGGAAATGTCTGACTCAAAAGTCTTACTTGTCTCTGATCAGTATGCCGAACTGGGTGCTGACTCAGTCCCAGAAACCTGCCCGGCTGTTCTCTGTGAAGAAGTTACTTCCTCACGCGAGTCGATTCGTAATTTTGTCAAAGGATCTATGAGAAAGCTGATTCGCAGGCCTGATAGCAAAGTTGTTTTTCCTGAGATTGCACCCGACGACCTCGGGCTGCTGCTATTTACCTCAGGAACCGATGGAACTGCAAAAGGCGTAATGTTGACCAACGCCAATCTGGTCAGCAATGTCTCGGCCCTTCTTGATTTGCGTAACCCACCAATTGTGAGCGCTGAAGATACCGTTCTTGCCGTCCTGCCACTGTTTCACGTCTACGGTTTGAATACGGTTCTGACGCTCGCGATCGCGGCCGGTGCCTCGGTGGTGATGCTTGACCGCTTTGACGCCACCGAGTCCCTTGAAGTGATTGAACGCGAACATGTCACCACGGTCGCTGGGGCCCCCGCCATGTACCTAATGTGGTCGCGAGTTTCCAACGTAGCCAGCGCAATGCGGCCGATCCGACTACTTTCCAGCGGTGGCGCATCACTGCCCGTTGATGTTTTTAATCGCTTCGAGGAACTCACTGGAATGCGGATTTTTGAAGGCTACGGCATGACCGAAACTTCGCCGGTCATCACCTCAACGGTGGTTGACTCTAGGGCACGTGCTGGTTGCGTGGGGCTCCCAATTCCGGGTACAAGCATTCGAATCGTCTCCGACGGTAGCGAAGACGCCGAAGCGGGCGACCCAGGTGAAATTTGGGTTAAGGGGCCTGGAGTTTTTCTGGGGTATTGGCCGAATCGAGAAGATGGCCCGGACTCACTTGGCTGGTTTGGCACTGGGGACATTGGGTATCAAGACGAAGATGGTGCATTGCATCTCGTCGATCGTCGCCGTGAGTTAATTATTGTCAACGGCTTTAACGTTTTTCCGCGTGAAGTCGAAGTGGCACTCGAATCACTACCCGATGTTGCTGAAGCGGCGGTGCTCGGTCGACCAGATACGGAAACAGGTGAAGCGGTCAGCGCATTAATCGTGTTGGTGCCGGGATCTGAAACGACCCAGGATGCGATTACCTTGGAAGTTGCAAAATCGCTGGCTCGATTCAAATGTCCCACCCAGATTCGATTTGTGAATACTTTGCCTCGATCAGCGACCGGGAAAATCGCGAAGGGTCGCCTTCGTGAGGTTTATGGGCAATCGATTGAGCAATCTTGAGTGATCGACCACGCGTAACCATTATTGGAAAACCTGATTGTCACCTGTGCGAAGAAGCTATCGGGGTTGTCATGCAAGTGTGTGCAGAAGCAGGACAAAGTTTTGAGGTTCTTTCCATTCTCGATGACCCTGAATTGGCCGACCTGTATTGGGAGAAAATCCCGGTGATTCTGGTTGACTCGGAGCCATTTGACTTCTGGCGGGTGAACCGAGAACGCTTGTTATCAAAGCTCACGGAAGCATAGTTCGATTATCGGACGCTTATGTCCGGTAATATTTGATATCTGTCTACGCAAGTGAATAGAGTTCCGGCCTGAAGCAGAGTTCGAGGTACTGGCTCGCTTCACAAGGCCGCAATCAGAAGTGAACATGGCTATTACGTGTTCGTTGACCCGAGGTAAAAATAGTGACCCTTCCCAGTCGTAAACCAGGTGGCATTCCCGCTGCAACCATTGCTCGGTTGCCCGTTTACCACCGCGTTTTGGTCACGTTCGGCTCGCAGGGCGTCACCACCATTGCCAGCGAAGAACTCTCAGCCGCGTGCGGTGTGAGCTCAGCGAAATTACGTAAAGATCTCTCGCACCTAGGATCATTTGGTACCCGCGGTGTCGGGTACAACGTCTCGTATCTCACGTTTCAAATCGCTCGGGAACTCGGTGTAACCAAGTCCCGTGGCATTGTGATCGTCGGCATGGGGAATCTAGGACGTGCATTAGCTTCCTATCGTGCCTTTGGCGCGCGGGGCTTTCATATCGTTGGAATATTTGATCGCGATCACGAAATTGTTGGAACCACACTGGTGTGCGGGCAAGAGTCTTTCACAGTGATGCCGGCAAGCGATTTGGCCGCCGTAGTTTCGCAGAGCGATGCAAGTATTGGCGTGATTACAACTCCGGGTGACTGCGCTCAGGAGATCGCCAACCAGATGATCGCGGCCGGGCTCGCCAGTATTCTTAACTTCGCACCAGTTGTGCTGAGCGTTCCAAAACACGTTGAGGTTCGCAAAGTTGATCTTGCGGTAGAACTTCAAATTTTGGCATTTCACGACCAAAAATCTGATCCCAATCAGAATTCTGCAGAAGAAAATCGTGCGGAGATCGCATGAGCCCAATTTCCAAGAAACATGATTCACGGTCCAGCACAACACATTCAAAGAACACTAAATCACCTAAAGAGGCAACTGAAGTGACCACAGAAAAGAAGCCGGCAGCAAAAAAGGCTCCAGCCGCAAAGAAATCCTCAGCTATACAGGGAGTAATTGAAGGTGTAGAAGTTGCGCCCACTCCTCCCCGTAAGAAGTCAGCCCTGGGATCGATAACGTTCATCGCGGCTGGCCCGGGGGACCCAGAATTGTTAACAATGCGCGCTGTTCGATTATTGGGCAGTGCGGATAAAATTGTCGCCGATTCCCAGGCGATGCAGATTGCATTGGCCTATGTTGACCAAGAAAAAGTCGTCAGCACGATGGGTGAGGACGAAGTCGAGTTGGAACCGGCAGAGGCCGCCAAGTTGGTTTTGGAATTGGCGCGTGAATGCGAGCATGTTGTCAGGCTGGTGATAGGTGACCCGATTGTTTCAGGCCGCTTGATTCCGGAAATTTCAGTCCTTCGACGTTCCCATGCAAACTTCGAATTAGTTCCAGGTGTCAGTGAGATTACCGGAATTCCGGCCTTTGCAGGCTTTAATTTGGTAGGTATAGACTTTATGGCTATTGGCCACCGTATCGGAATAAGCGGTGCCGCTACCGCTATAAATTAAGGTGGTGACTGGAATCCAAATATTAAGACTGGGAATATATTGCGCATTGGGCTCAATGCGGTACAGCTTGTAACTTGTTGCATTCGATACGGTATTCCATGACATAGGAATGCTGGTGTTTATACTGCTTGATGGCACATTAAACGTTGAAGGCGCAAACAAAACAATCGTGGTTTTAGCTGGACTGTAAGATGAGCAACCCGCCGAACTACACGCTCTAACACGGTAACTATAATCCCCCGTCCCCAAGCCAGACTCGCCGCGCGAGGAACTTGCGCTTGTTTGAATAGTACTCCAGCCACCGCTATTGAGCT
>ENA-OQVM01000135-OQVM01000135.1-marine-metagenome-genome-assembly--contig:-NODE-135-length-114407-cov-14.200682_pt1 | contig 114407 bp, 120 predicted proteins | sample MGYA00237776_ERZ505498 | MGnify/ENA primary metagenome ERZ505498 (study PRJEB26159, sample SAMN06265151) | marine metagenome | isolation source: Helgoland LTER site | place: Germany:Helgoland... | reverse complement strand
ATTAAACGATTTACAACATTTAAAATTGTAACGTTTCATATGTTAAGAGACGGATGGTGTGTATTTATGTTATTGCTCTCACTATATTACCAGATGATGTATCACTTTCATGTCTAAATATATAAATATACATTAATAAAAAATTGATTATTTTTCGCTTTTTTATTGAAAAATACACTTAAAAAACATGACTACCAATATGGAGAACTATCCACCATCACCGCCGCTTGAAAGTGCTGTAAACAAATTACCTAGTGATTTTTATGATGATCTAGAGGTCATTTTAAAAAATAAAAATTCCATGAGATTGTCAAATAGTGAACTAGTTGGCTATTTTGAAAAACATAGGCTGCTAGAAAATGAAAAATGTATGGAATATATATGTAGTAAAAATGAGTTATTTAATAAGATTTACACTGACCATTATAAAAATAACAAAAAGGATTTTGAATTGATGACAAGACTAGAAAGTATGTGTCAATGTTGGTTAATGTATTTATATCATTAATAAGTTACACATTTACTTTTACCTCTGTAAATGTGTAATAAAGCACTCACGATGGGACTTGAACCCATAACCTTAAGATTAGAAGTCTTACGCGCTATCCAATTGCGCCACGCGAGCCATCAAAATAATTAAATAATAAATATTTGTATTTTTTACGCATTTATTTTTTATTTACCATGTTAAACTATAAAATAATGACACTCGAACTAAACTAGCATTCACATTGAATGCTACAGGTACCTGTTGTTCGCAGACAATACTCGATTTGATATCCTAACGTATATCTAGCAAGTAACACACATTCTTTTTTTTTGTCGTCATCATTATCGTATATAATATTTGTATTCATATAATCGCATGTATGGTTAAATACACCCGTAAAAGCGTCTAAAATGTTATCATTTTGTTCTATTTTATCAAATTCACCAATTATATCTTGATGAATTGTTAATTTCAATTTGTTCATACTATCGACAAGCTCTGCGTAATGTGTATCTTTGTCTAATTCATAATTAATATTTTGTTCTTCCATGTATAGTAATCCATCTTCATAATCGTCTTCTTCTTTTACTTGTAAAATATGAGAATCTATGGAATCATAACAACCTCTGCAATATTTACCTTCGGGAATATCTTCGTCTACGTAACATCCACATGATTTCCATATATAATTATTGCTTGGAACATATGATACAAGTTCGCTAATATCATCACTAGATTGAACACCAAACCAAAATTTACCTGATATATCTCCACTATAAAAACGCCCCATGTTAGTATTCATAATTGAATAGTTTTATATCATTTTGTGTATATCTATAGGTGATGGGTTTTGAAAAATAATTATCATATGTGGTTTGTATCAGTTGCAATGTTTCTGTTTCATTAGACCAGTCTTGCACTTTCACCCATTTTTTCTTTTCTAGAATTTTATATGTTTCAAAAAATACAGAAATTTCTTTTAAAACGTGATCAGAAATATCGCTTTTTTTAGTAATTGAATTGTAATATGGGTCATCAATACAAACGGCCAACAATTTTTCATCTTGTCCCTTTTCATCTTCCATAATCAAATGACAAATAGGGCGCACTTTACAAAATGTTCCAGGCATTAATGGTTCACTTGTCATTACCAATACATCGAGTGCATCACCATCCCCACATAATGTTTGCGGGATAAATCCATAATTATGTGGATAAAATACCGCTGAATGTAATATTCTATCTAGAACAAGTGTTTGCATTTTTTCATCGTATTCGTATTTAGTGCGTGTATTTTTTTGCACTTCAATATAAGCTAGTAATTCATTGGGAAATTTTTCATTTTGATGAATTAGATTAGGATTCATCAGTTTATATAAAGATACGTATCGTATATTTAAATATTTACAAATGAAATGAATTTATAATAAAAATATTATTATTACTAGCATATAAATAGACATTAATAATATGTATAATGTCGTCGCGTTATTCACATCGCGCAAGAGATGTATTCTTAATCAAAGGGAAGAAAGAAGAGGTAGAGGAAAAGGAAGAACCTGAAACAAAAATTAAAATATGTGCTATTGACAAAGATAATCCAAAAATAACAAAGGTGAATAATCATATTTATTTTTACTCTGAAGTCACTCGCAATTCCATATTTGCTCTAACCACACTTATTCGCGAAGTCGAACAAGACAATATGGCTCTGGCGAATACCTTATGCATTGACCCAATTCCTATCTATTTGCATATTAGTTCTTTTGGTGGGTCGGTTTTTGCCGCGTTTACTGCGATTGATGTTATCTTAGCTTGTCAAGTTGATGTAATCACCATTATTGATGGTGCTTCCGCGTCCGCTGGAACATTGATGAGTGTTGTCGGAAAACAACGATTCATTCGACCCAATGCATATATGCTGGTTCATCAATTATCCGCTGGATCATGGGGTAAAATGTGTGAATTGGAAGACGACTTCACCAACAATAAACGCCTCATGGAACAAATTAGAACCATCTACAAAGAACACTCAAATATACCCAAGAAAGAACTCAACGAAATTCTAAAACATGATTTGTGGTGGGATGCTACCACTTGTCTAAAATATGGTTTGGTAGATGACCTATGGAGTAAAGTATAAGACATTGCACAAATAATTCCATTATTGAACCTCTTTTTGTGCGAAGTTAAATAAAAAAGAAAAATTTAAAACACGCTTATTATTCCAAATAATGGAATATCTCATAATAGGTCATATATTAGTAAACTGCTTAACGCGATTTTCTAAAATAGCTCTCTTACCACTTGTTTCATGATGAGGTTTAAAATCACGCATATTTTGTTTTACAAGAATATTATTATTTTCACTATAAATAATTGATTTAATATTAAAATTTGCCATTTTTGTAAAGCATTCTTTACATGGCGATGAACTCAACATATCATCATTTGAATTGGATAATCGAACAATATATAAATTCATTTTACCAGTTATATTACGGCGTAAACATTTTCGCAATACACTTATTTCTGCATGGCAACTACATGATGTTCCAATGAGCCCATCTTTAGAATATGTTTGATAATTGTTATATCCACGTGCAACAATTTTGCCACTAATTACCGCAACGCAACCATGTCGAAACTGAACCGGTGACTTCCGTGCCTCTCGTAGTGCAATATCTGCAAATCGTTCGTCTGTATTTGAACAACACATCTTATTTCTTTAATACATTTATCGAATTATGTTTAGATAATTTCAATTTTAAAAAAATACAGGTTAGGAATAAATTATTTGATAAAAATTGCATTCCAATTACCGCGATCCCATGTTATTTCTAGTTCTTGTGAAATAACATGATTGCATAAATTTTCAAATCCTCTGCGGTCGTAAATATAATAATAGCGTAAAATTTCTTCTTTGTTGAATTTCACAAGATTGTCCCCTTTTACAAATTTTTTACGCTTTGAATATTCGTCTGATTCATATGCCCAAGCAGTTACTAAAAGTTTACCGCCTGGTTTTAAAACGCGAATCATTTCTTGCAACGCTTTGATTCGCAATTCTTCCGTATCCAAATGATGTATCACGGCAATACACATAACAAAATCAAACACATTGTCAGGATAATCAATACTTTCGACAACACATTGTTTTACATTATAGCCACGTTCTTTACAAATATTAATCAATCCGCGACATTTATCAATACCAACTATATTGCATTTATTTTGAAAGTAACGAATATTTTTTCCGTTGCCACAACCAGCATCGAGTACATAAGAATTTTCTTGAAATTCTTTACCGAAATCGCGCACTACATCCCACAAACAATAGCGGGTATCGGAAAATTTTTCACAATTGTTTTCGTAAAATTCACTAGAAAGTTCCATTGTTTTATTATTATTATATAAATATTGTGTGTAAATGAAAAATCAATTTTTAGAAAAAAAACATTAATCTCAATAAAAAATTATTTACATAATATATGAATAATACAACATCTGAAAGCATGGGAAATACGACAATTGAAAGTGTAGACGATTCTTTTGCAGATTTATTTGGAAACATAGAATCTATACCATTAGACCCAGATGAAACAAATATATTAGATGATAGTGTAGTATTTGATACCTCGAGTATCGGTCAAGGTTCACTACATTTAAGCGATTTAAATACAAGTCAACCAAATCAAAGTCAAGGTTCACTACATTTAAGCGATTTAAATGCAAGTGAAGATAGTATGCGTAACAATACAACTATGGAAAGTGTTGGCGGTAAAAAACGTAGAAAACGCAAAACGAAATCAAAAAGAAGACAGAGTAAACTAAGAAAAACGAAGAGAAAATATAAGCGAAAGATAAAAAGGATTACATTTAAACAAACTGGTAAAAAACGTGTTCACAAATTTAAAACGCGAAAAATACGTTAGAATTATTTCTAAAAACACGATTCGTTAATTTTTAATAAAGAGTATATGCAAATGGAAAATGGGCGAATGATGGTGTTGCATTCTCTAATAATCGGTGTTTTATTATACCTCGTTATGATTTTTTTATTAGGCCAAAATAAAATTGTTGCAGAAAATCGAAGCATTTTACTAGCCGCGTCTTTATTGATATATATGATTTTATTTGGACATGGTTTACCAACTGCAATAAATAAAAAACTATTTTGAATATGTTATTCAATCTTCGGATAAAATCATTATATTTTAAATATAATGATTTAGTTATTCTGGTAATAAATTCGATTTACGCAAAAAAATAAAAATAAAAATAAAATCCAATACTATGAAAGTAGGGATCATTGTTCCTTGTCATATAAAAAACAATCATCAATTTACTTATCTAGTAAAATGTTTATTATCGCTTCAAAATCAAACACATAAAGCCATGATTGTAGTTGGTATATCTTTCGCGAATAAAGAGGAATATTTATTTTTTAAAGATGTTGTCTTTCCAATTTTTAAAAATAAAGTAATATTTATTGTTCAAAAAGAGCAAACTTATCAGATGATACATATTTATCATTGTTTGCAAAAACTGCGAAAATGTGATTTAGTAATGTTTTGCGACGACGATGATTACTTTATTTCTAATCGTATAGAAACGTTTGTAAACTTAAAGAAAGAGAATGCTGATTCTAAAATAATACGTGAAATCATTCCAGGTCATAATGAAGAGAGTGAATATTGGTGTTATGCAATAGAACCATGTATATTGGATGATTTTTACGAACGTTCAAAAACGAACATGCATTTTTTGCGTCATAAGTTTGGCGATATGTATTTGCGTAACTTTCTCTTGTACACGCAAAATTATGGAGACATTTTGACCTTTACGACGAAAACTCCATTATATGTATACAATACCGAAAATCAAAATAGTATTATACACAATGTAAAGAGAAAAAAGGAGCTACTGGAAAAACAAGGTTTACTCGATCACGAAGAATTAGTTGACCAATATATTTTAACATTGATTAACAACGATGAAAAAAAAATAGATGCCATGAAGCACGCGAATCTAGTAAGCAGTGAAATCACAAACAATTTCATCAAAGAAACAGAAATCCGTCTTTTTTGTGCCAAACTATATAAATAAAATATATTGGCATGCAACTTCTAGGCATAAAATATATAAGGAAATATATTTAAAAGCACGTCAGTGTATTATATTATAATTTAATGTCTAGCGATAACAAACAACATATTTCAGTAGTAGTCTGTGGTCACGTAGATGCCGGAAAGTCAACAACAACAGGACATCTAATTTTTAAATTGGGTGGTATTAGCGAACGTGATATGCAAAAGCTTCAAGCGGAAGCTGACCAAAATGGCAAAAGTTCCTTTGCATTTGCTTATTATATGGACAAGGATAAAGCAGAGCGTGAACGTGGAGTGACAATTAATTGTACCACAAAAGAATTTTACACCGATAGTTATCATTATACTATTGTAGATGCACCTGGTCACAGGGATTATGTTAAAAATATGATTACTGGTGCGGGTTGTGCAGATGTGGCATTGTTGCTCGTACCTGCTGAACAAGGAGGTTTTGAAAGTGCAATCGCTCGTGGTGATCACGCAACTGGTGAAGTTCAAGGTCAGACACGTCAACACGCTAAGCTTCTAGGTCTTCTCGGTATTGAAAAACTTATTGTAGGCGTAAATAAGATGGACTCTGTTGATTGGTCAGAACAACGTTTTAACGAAATCAAAGAAGAAATGACAAAAATGATTACTACATCGGGTTTTAAACCCAAGCAAGTAGCATTTATTCCTTATTCAGGATTTAAAGGTGAAAATTTGGTTGAAAAAACTGATAAAATGCCTTGGTTCAAAGGATGGAAAGCCAATATTTCTAAAGATGAAGTAGTAGAAGGAGTTACTCTATACGATGCTCTTGAAAATTTGGTACGTCCTCCTAAACGTAATCCTGATGCTGAGCTACGTATTCCTATTAATGGTATTTACAAAATCAAAGGTGTTGGTGATGTAATTACAGGACGTATTGAACAAGGTACTCTTAATGCAGGTGATGTAGTTCGAGTTGCGCCACGTGGCGTAGAAAACTTGAAAGTATTCAGTATTGAAATGCATCATAAAACATGGCCAAGTGCTAAACCTGGCGACAATGTTGGTATGAATATTAAAGGATTGGATAAAATGAATATGCCAAAAGTAGGAGATGTTATTTCCCTTCAAAGTGGAAGAGTACTTGAAGCAGTTGAAAGTTTTGTAGCACAAGTATCTGTCCAAGAGCATCCCGGTCAATTGAAACCTGGTTTTTCACCATGTGTTCACGTAAGAACAGCAAAATCTGCATGCAAAATGAGTAAAATCAACTGGAAAGTTAGTAAGAAAACTGGTGATGAAAAACAAGAATCACCACCATTTTTGGAACGTGGTGAGCAAGCAGAAATCGAATTTATTCCTCAGCAACCACTTTATTTGGAAGATTTCGAAAGTTGTCAAGGTTTGGGAAGAATTGCTGTTATGGATTCTAATCAACTTGTCATGCTTGGTAAAGTAATGAGTGTAAAATACAAGCCTTACAAGAAAAAATAAAGTAATAAATAAGAACAATAACAATTAACTGAAAAATTGATTAAATATATTTAATGTTTATTTTATTAAATATATTATAACTAGAAAATTATGTGCATTCATGTAAACAGAATACATTATGTCATAAATAGCAATAGTAATGCCAATGATAATGATAATAATAATAATGAAGCTATGATAGATGTATATAGTGATATGCCTCCTTTAATTCCAATGGAACGTCCAAATTTCGAAGAAATCAACGAAATGATAAAATTGCATCGTGCAATAAAAATCGAATTTAATAGTGAGTTCGCATGGTTTATTGCTATATTATCTATTTGTTTTGGTGGTGTAGCTGGAATAATGCGGATGGTTTATTTATTAAAAAGATGAAATAATTATTGTTTATTTTTTTAAATGTGCAACATACCATCCTTGTTTTTCACCGAATTTATCTACATGGTAGGCTAAACCCCAACCTACTAAAGCTCCAATAGTATCGCCAAATATATTGATATTATAATCAGCATATGGTTTTCCTCCTGGCCAAAATGTAATATATTTGTTAATAAGTTTAATACCAAACTCAGTATTTTCTACGATTTCGAATATTGTATGCATTATAACCCAATTTACAACATTTAATCCCCAAAAATAAGCAACAATCCCAACAGCGATGTGTAATAATGTATATTGGTCGAATAATTGTTTTCCCATATAAATTCACTATATAAAATATCCAAGGATGTAAAAAACAGGTGAAATTATTTATTAAATTGATTTAAAATTTTGTATGCGATTAACAAATATAACTAATGAATACATATTGTGAAATATTAAATAGCAATTTTGATAAAAAAGATATTCAAAAACCATTTATAAAATGGATAGGAGGAAAAACCCAAATATTAGATAATATAATGAATAAAATACCATTGGAAATTCAAAATTACCATGAAGTATTTCTAGGTGGCGGAAGTATTTTGTTGGCATTATTATCTCTTCAAAAAGAAAATAAAATTATAATTAAAAATAAAGTTTATGCTTATGACATCAATATTGCTCTTATTTATGTTTATAAGAATATTCAGACTAACAAAGTGAGGTTATATGAATTTATTCAAAGTTATGTTAAAGAATATGACGATATACAAGGAACAATTATTAATAGAAAACCTGTTAATATAGATGAAGCAAAAACATCTAAAGAAAGTTATTATTACTGGTTGCGTAATAAATATAACGAAATGGATAAAACATCTATAGAATGCTCTGCATTATTCATGTTTATAAATAAAAATTGTTTCAGAGGAATGTATCGCGAAGGTCCACACGGCTTTAATGTTCCTTATGGACATTATAAAAAAACGTCTAATATTATTTCCAAATCTGACCTCGATAATATTAGTGAATTAATTAAAGATGTTGAATTTATTCATAGTGATTTTAGTAATTCGATGAAAAATATAAAAGACGGCGATTTTGCGTATTTTGACCCACCATACGCACCAGAAAATGATAAATCATTTGTAAACTATGTATCAGATGGTTTTAACATAGAAATGCATAATAAGTTATTTTACCAAATAAAAAACATGGGAAATGTTAAATTTATATTGAGTAATGCAAGAGTGAGTTTAGTGTTGAATGAATTTGATGGTTACAATATTGAAGATATTGTAGCAAGGCGAGCAATCAATTCTAAAAATCCTGAATCGGTAACGACGGAAGTAATTATTTATAATTATTCGGGATTAAATCACTGAATTTAATATATTCGATTTCCCAGGTCCTAGCTAATTCTAATATTTTTTTTGTTTTTTCAGAAACATTATCGCCAAAATATTTTACTTTTCCATATTCCAATTCATACTCTTGATTTGCAACACAAACAATTTTTAATGGTTTACCATATAGACTCGGAATATCTTGATATTTAATCCATGTACCCAATACCTTTTCACCGGCTGTTCCAGCTACCCACCAATTTGATGTCTTGACTTCATACATATAGTCATCTGTTTCCCAATCAGGTTCGAATCCTCCCTTGCGTTCAGGTTTTCTAGGATTTTCGCCTCTTAACTCGAGTATGTCTCTAACTAACCCCTCACCTAGTAATGTTGTCCATTGTCCGTTATTTGATTGACCAATCATATTATTGCCCCATTCTTTTTCAGCATTTTCTTGTTCTTTTCTTTGTTCTGATATTTTTTTACCTTCTTTTTTTTGTATTTTTTCTGGCTTCGTAGACGCCCATTTACATTTTTCTTTCAGTTTATCTACTTTATCTGAATCAATTGGATTATTCATGTTAGTTGTTTCCATTTTGTATGTAAGTTATAATATGAACAAAACAAAATTCAATTTTTTTTATAATATTTATCTAAACAAATTAAACATTCGAACTTAATTAATGAATAGAGCAATGAGTTTCTTTTTCAGAAAATCCACAATAGAAAGTGAAGTTAGTTATTTAAAAGATATTGAGTATAAAGATACAACTCCGTTTATACCTCCAGTAAAAATGGGGAAAGTAATTAAAGTATACGATGGCGACACGATTACTATTGCAAGTAAAATGCCATGGAAGGATTCCCCTATTTATCGTTTTTCTGTTCGTATTAATGGTATCGATTGTGCTGAAATTAGAGGAAAAACTGAAAGTGAAAAACAATGTGCAATTTTGGCACGCGAACATGTGGACCATATTTCGAATGGGAAAATCGTTCGTCTTGAAAATGTATCATTAGAAAAATATGGTCGCATTCTTGCTGATGTTTATGTTGATAATGTAAGCATTGGTGAAAGTTTGATTGAAAAACGATTGGCAGTGAGCTATGACGGAGGGAGAAAACATTGTCCAGATGATTGGATGGAATATTTTATGAAAAAGGAATAATTATATAGTTTTTAAAATCGAACAATTTATGTAAAAAAGGTAAATTTTTACATAAATTCAAATATGTTGATTAATAATATATTAGCCACCATTGTAAACTATCAATATCTGTTTCATCGTTATAGACTGGATAAACTCTATATTTATTTTTTTGCTTTGATTTTTGTGTATTTCCTCTAAAACCCCATTTTTTATTTTTTTCATAAATTTTAAATTCAGCATTTGTTCTAATTTTTTCTTCTTTATTAAATTGAGTAATACACTTATAAAAGCCATCATCATCTTTAATTTTTCGTTTTGGACCATTTCCATACCCTTTTGTTTTCAAATTGTCATTAAACCATTTTTTTATTTCAGCAAAATGTTTCATTTTAATAATAGGTTGAGGTTCTTCTGTTTCTTCTTCACTTTCTTCATCACTTGCGACTGAAAAGCCATCATAATCTTTTGGATCATTAAATGTATTTTTACCTGAAAGAATTCCATTTTTATATTTTGTTGTTTTTGAGTTCCACCTAATAGTTTTATCTTCAAAATTGCCTTCCCATAATTGTTCATATCTATTAATACTATCTATATTAGTATAACAAATACTTATACCATTATTATCATATCCTGTATCACGACCTACCAATCCTTGAATGATTGTCGCATCATCTGGATTTAGACTATATCTGTCACACAATATTCCAATATGTCTTTTTTTCAAAGTTTTAGCACATCTTAACATTTCTTTAATAAATATAAATGTATGTCTTTTTGGTTTCGTTATTAAAGTTTTATTTATGTCTTCGATTTCACTTTCTCTATCATATTTAATAAAATCATAATTATTAAGAGAATTAAATATTTGTTTGAAATTTTGAATAGTTACATCTTGTTCTGGACCATTTTTGGTTCTGATAATATGATATAGAGGATTGCTATAATTATCAATATCATTTTTAATTTCTTCAATGTTTTTAAATACTTTTTCATCGACTTCTCCTGTCTTTTTATCATAACCACACAATTCTTTGTATTGTTTTACTCTCCCCATTTGTAATAAATTATATGAACTTATATATCCATCTCCAACATCTGCTAATATTTTAGTTGATGCATCATTCCATTTCATTAAATCATATATTGTTCCATCAGGAGTTGCGGTATATTCTAATATTTTAACGTCTTTTTCATATAATTTAGACTTATTTAGCAATCCAGCATTGTTAAATGCTTTGTAAATAGTTTGACCTTTTTGTGCGGCAACTTGAATTTCATCCATAATAATAAGAACATTTTTCTTATTTTTAATTTCATCAACAAATGTATTAGGTAATTCGCATCTATGAAATACTCTAGATTGCATGCTTTCAGGCATTCTTTCTTTTGTTTGTTCTTTCCATTCACAGCTTGACAACCCAGTAATAATATATATATTTTCAATTGGTATTAAATTACTAGTGTTTTCCAAATATTGTTTAATTGTAGCACACATACTTCCGGTTTTACCTGATTGTGTTTTAGACACGACCATAATATTTATAATTTTTCTATTCTTAAAAGCTGTTACTACTTGGGACGCTATTAATTCTTGATTTTCAAAAATAATCGATTTACCTGTTAATTTTAAAATTTCTAATTCATTAATAACATTTTGTTTTCTCAATTTCATTATATCTTGTTGTAATAAATCATAATCACAATGCACTCTTCTCGTAAGAATCTGTTCCGTAATTTCGTGTGAAATATTGTCACTCATTTTAATTTATATGTAAATAAAAAAACACATTTTTTATCAATTTTTATGAAAAAAGAATAATTGTATTACTTTAATTTACAATCGAACAATTTATGTAAAAAAAGTAATTTTTTACATAAGTTACATAATAATAATAAATAAAACTAACTAAAATGGATTTTTAACTTACCAGTTATCAGAACTGGTTTTGACGGCAGCATGGACACGAAAGTTCATTCGAATAGTTTGCCTGCGAACGTTGCACAAGTTCCATGAAACATCCTGTGCAAAATTTATGACCGCATTTTGTTGTACACGTCGGCTTGGAATTGTCGACTGGGTCCAAACAGATCGCACATGTGGTCTCCTCTTTTTTTTCTAGTAGTGAGTAATAGCAACACATCAACTCAAATGCCGCCTTTGCCAAGCGTTTCGTCGACATGCTTACCATCTTTTCCTTGGTGTACTGCGACAAGTTGGGAAAAACTTCACCCACTAGTTCGTGTTTAAGACAATCAAATTTCCCTTTCAGTCTTCCCATAAGTTGTTTGAGAATTTCTTTTGGCAGCGAAAAGATTGTGAATTGGAGAGTGTTCAATCTACCTCTTGAATACTTCACTGGTCTATCGAAAAATTGCTCCAATGCAAAGTTGTTGTGTGAAAAACATCCGTTATTTGCTCCTTTCCTGGCGCAGTTTCTGTTGCAATTTCCACATTTCTGTGCATGGCGCTTCGTAGTAGATGTAGACATATTGAAATGCTTTGTTTAATTGTATAAAATAAAACATGTAAATATAAATAAAATCAATTTTTTTTTGTCGTACGTCCGTATGTATAATGTATAAAAAAACGGGGCGTCCCCCGTGATTGTTTTTTGATTATATTTCTTTATAAAACAATTCTAAAAATATCAAACTAGCATAACAACAAATCGTCACAAAACAAACAATATGAAATTTAAGAGGTGATCAAACCCTAAATTACACATCGCTCACAATATGATAATGAATCGTACATGAAATACTAACGGCTACATATATATGTCCAAATGAATGAAACAAATTGTAACAAGAACATCCAATTAAAGTGTGAGGTGGAAAGCCAAACACCCTTAAAAGGAACAATTTCTATTTATCCGTGTAACATTCATAATGAAATAAACATTCACGGGTTTTAACGCCGTACTTCATCTTGTCTTACATACATTATTAAATAATTAAATTTAATATGCGTTTTTTTACCAGACAAGTAGTAATATGTTTGTCTCACCCCCAACAAGAAAGGGCCAATAAAGTTGGTAAACCAACTCCCACACAGGATTTGCGCGTAAATTATATTTTAATCAGCTATGGACTACATTTGTTTTTATGAATATATTTTACTACACCAAAAATGTTTCAATTTTTTTTTAGCCCCGGCGCATTTTTTTTCATATATTACACATAATATAAATATATGCCTTGTATAACATATATATGAAAAAAATTAAAATATTTGCGAAATGGACAAATTGCAATAATATATTAAATATAATTTTAGAATCGTATGATTGGGAAAATGATAGTAAATATGGTGTTGAATATAAATTTACAAAAGATGATGATTTTACACATGTTATTTTAATGAATTTTATAATGCCGGATATAAGAATAAATAAAGAAAATATTATTGGCTTAGCTCAAGAACCAGGAATGTATTTGCCATTAAGATGGTATCATAAAAATTATTATTGTAAGAAGGTAAAAAAGTATTTTATAGGTTCAACTAGATATATTAATTCTTCAATCGAATTATTAACATTTAGAGAAAAAATAAAAGAGTATTTTATATTATTTTGTTTATTCTTTGTACAAAAAATAAAAGAATATTTTTGTGGTTATACTCCAAATAATAGTTCTTCACACAAATTACCTTTTATAGAAAAAATGTCTTATCAATTACCACATATTTCATATAAAATTGTAAATAAATATATTGAAAATTTCCCAAAAAAAAATAAATTAATAAACTATGTTTATTCAGATAGATATAAAAACAAAACTCGTAAACCATGTTTATATGGTTATAGACACGAACTAGGAAATGCTATATTGCAAAATAATCTACCAATCGATATTTATGGTAGTTCTACAAATAAATTAAAAAAAACATTTGAAAAAAAGAAAAATATTAAACATAGTTTTCATTGGAATGAAGTCCAAAAAATTTATGAAAACTATAAATTTAGCATTGTAATTGAAAATACAAGTGAACCTGAATATTTTTCAGAAAAAATAATTATACCATTGCTTTGTGGATGTATTCCTATATACTTAGGATGTACAAATATAGATAATTATTTCAAAGATTATGTAATACATTTATCTGGAAATATTAATAATGATTTAAATTTAATAAAAACAATTCTTGATAATCCCGATAAATATTATAAAAAAATTAATATAGAAAGTATAAAAGAAAAAGTTCATTTAAAAAATATTATACATCAAGAATTTTTATAACACACTACTACATTTATTTAATAATGTAAATATATATTTTTCATATTATAAAAATTTATAATATGAACTATGATTTTTTATATTTTGTATCCAATTAAGAAATCTAATTGGAGTAGGCAAGACCACCCATACCACTCATGATACGAAGGACATTGTAGTTAGTGGCGTAGACACGTACTTTAGCAGTGCTGGTTCCGGCAACGGTAGCGTTGGAAAGAACAAGTTGTAAAGTGGCGTTATCAATACGGGAGAAATTGCAACTTCCGGAAGGTTGGTGTTCTTCGGGACGAAGGGCAAAGCTGTAAAGATTGATACCGCTGTCAGGGGCGCGGGTGTGGTGTTGGAAAGGTTGGACTTGGTCGAAGTAACTACCTTCACGTTCGGAGAAACGATCTTGGCCGTTAAGTTGAAGTTTGGCAACAACAACAGGGTTAAGACCCCAGCAATGCATGTCAAGAGCAGATTCACCAAGAACGAATGTTCCGGCATCAGAAACACCAGAGTCGGCACCAGCATCTTCAGGAGGGATGACTTGGGCATCATTGGCATTGGGGTCTTCGAAAGCACCACTGCTGATGAATCCGTTTTGGCCAGATGTGGCAACGGGTCCACCGAAAGAGTGTAAAGCATTGGGTAAAGCATCAACGGCATCAGTGTAGTTGAAGGGTTGGGCACCAAGTACTTTGTTAAGAAGAGTTCCACCTTGGTAAGAAGCGCAGTAATCTACGTTGGAATCAGGTTGGACAACCCATACAAGTTCTTTACAGGGGTGGTTGAAATTGAGTTTGATTTTGTTGGAAGAGGAACCGACAGATTCATCACCAGTGAATTGAAGTTGTTCAATGAGGTATTCGTGGGGGTTTTGAGCCATTCTGCGACGTTCATCGGTATCAAGGAAGATATAATCAACGTATAAAGAAGCGGCAACAAGGGATTGGTTGTAAGCAGTTGTTACTTGTACGTTTCCGTTTCCGTTAAGTTCAGAAACAGCCCATAAGCATTCGTCAATGGGGCGGAGGTCAAGGTTGATTTTGACTTCGTGGTATTGAAGAGCGATTAAGGGAAGAGCAAGTCCAGGATTGCAGCAGTACCAGAATTGGAGGGGTACGTAAAGTGTGGTTTCGGGAAGAGCATTGCGAGGAGCACATACATTTACGGGGGCATCACCACCACAGGGTCCGTTGATATCAGCGAATGAAGGGTCAGTGATGTAAGTTAAAGCAGTTGTGTTACCGATCATTTTGAAGTATCCACGTTGTTGTTCAGCAGAAAGGGTAAGTTGAGTCCAGATGTGCATCCAGTCACCATATTGACGATCAATGCGTTGACCACCAATTTCTACTTCAACTTGGGAGATAAGTTGATGTCCAGGGAAATCTAACCAGCGAGCGTATACATCGGTATCTTCGCTGTTGCGCATGGATTGATTGATTTCAGGAAGAGTGACTTGGAGATAAGTGCGGTATGCAAGATCACCATTACGGCTGATTGTGCAAGTTACACGACGTCCGAAATCGGCTTGTCCGTTGAATGTTTGTTCGATTGATTCCATGGCAAAGTTAGTGTATCTGCGATAAGTTACTTTCCAGAAAGTGATTTGAGGATTACCAGTGAGGTACACATCTTGTGCACCATAAGCTACGAGTTGCATGAGTCCACCGCCCATTGTTATAATATTGCTAAAGATAAAAATTTTTTTGATTTTAATTTAATTAATTTATTTTTTTATTAAAAATAATTAAACATGTAACATTTTTTACCCAATTTAAGGTGTGGTAATATTATCTTTAATAAATTTTTTTAAATATGTATCTGAGAAATATTCTTTTTTATTCTCGTGTTTTTTATTGAAAATATAGCATCCATTTACCTTTTTTACCGACCAGCCCCTTTCTAAAGCATTATGAATAAACAACATGATTTGCAATTGAACATCATTAATATTAGAAACATCAGTCATTTTCATAAAGTCTACCATTTTTTATTTCAATATATTTGATTTTTGTCTCTTTATCGAATATTAGTAAATTAATATATAAAAATAACATATATTTCTAATTAAGACATGCCCTTGTTTAAACCAAAAACAAATAAGGCGTTAATTGTTGATAGTCAAAAATCAGTAACATTAGATAATAAACATAATGAGATTGTAGAAACATTTCAAGAACAAGAAGAAATCGATATACCAAAAATAAATGAAAAAATTAAAACTTTAAAAAAGGTTATAAAACATAAAAAAATATCTTTAACGACTAAACTAGAAATCGAAGATAAAATTAAAGATTTAAAAAGAGAGAGAGAAGAATTGAAAGAAAAAAAGAAAGAATATTTCTTGGAAAATTCGTCCTTAATATTTGATTATTTTGAGACAAAAAAAAATATTGCCAATGAACCGACACAAACAAAAGTATTAGATAGTTTTTTTAAGATTAAAAGTGAAACCAGCAATGAAGATAGCAAAAATAACCAAAAGACACAAACACTAGTGAATAATTATTTATCAAATTTAGATGAAAACTTTATTAATATGGAACATTACACATATAAGGAAAATTTATGTTATTATTGCTATAAAGGTGAACTTATACCTATAGATGATGAAGGTATTCTAGTTTGTAACCAATGCTCGAAACATATTTCCCATTTAATAGAAAATGAAAGACCATCTTATAAAGAACCACCAAAGGAAGTTTGTTTTTACGCATACAAACGAATTAATCATTTTCGTGAAATATTGGCTCAGTTTCAAGCAAAAGAGACAACGCAAATACCTGATAAAGTAATTGATGATATCAAAAACCAAATAAAAAAAGAACGTATTGATTTAAAACATATTACAAACAGCAAGGCCAAAGAAATACTAAAAAAGTTGGGTTATAATAAATATTATGAACATATTCCTTTCATAAAAGATATTATCGGAATTCGACCACCTGTAATGAGTCCTGAATTAGAAGATACTTTGTGTAATCTATTTATGGATATTCAATCACCATATGCAAAATTTTGTCCTGATGATAGAGTAAACTTTTTAAATTACTATTATACTGTTTATAAGCTATGTGAACTATTAGATCAAAAACAATTTTTACCTTTTTTCCCAATGTTAAAAGACCGCGAAAAAAGAATAGAACAAGATGTAGTATGGAAAGAAATATGCAATGAACTTGATTGGGAATTTATACCAACAATTTGATTATATTTTTTTATTGTATTTTGCAACCTTTCGTGTTCCATATTTGTGTTTTTTTCGGGCTTTTAATGCATTTTTATACGCCTTACCTGTTTTCTTGCAACCATTTTGTAAAATATGGAAATCGATTGCGGCTGATTTTCCACCTGTAATAGAACTTGCCAAGCGTGCATATCCCCATGAATGGGCAGTTTGATTAGGTCGGGAACCAGAAGAAAAATACGCACCCTGCCCTTTTTTTACAATAGCATCTAAAGCATTAATGCTACATCCGGTTTTTGAAGATAATTCTTTTGATGGCATTACATTTGAAATTTTGTACATTTTTTCTGCTTTTAAAATGTGTCCTGATTTTTTTGAAGTAAATGATTTTACTTTTTTGCGTGTAAAATATTTGCCCTTTTTGTATAATTTGCGTGATTTTTTTAATTGTTTTTCTTGTTGCCCTTTATCTTTTTTAGATAATCGGTCGGGAATATATTTTTTAGGAACATTACGTTTAGGCATGTACTAATATATAAAAATAAAATAATATTTTATATTTTAGAATATTCTGAGTTGAACCTTTCGCCTTTTATCCAGATACATTATATATGATTCGGTTACCAACCGAAATAATAGAACACATATATTCATTTGATTCTAGATATCATGATTTATATAATATTTGTATTGATGAAATGAAAGCTAAGTGGAAAAAAGAACACGATGATTATGTAATTTGGCGTTCACATTGTTAATATTAAACATATTCTTTAGCAAGATCTTTATAATTAGGTTCATTGGTTTCTAATTCCTTTTCTTTTTTAATCCATGTTAGCAATTTCAGATTATTATTATACATTCTTTCTTTGTTAACAATGACATATTTATTGCGCTGTTTAGTATCCATAATGATTTCAAATTGTGTAAACAAATCCTGCTTGTTTTTAACAATTGGTAAGAAATCTTTTTCCATTTTCTTTTTAAATTCACACCATTCTTCGAATCGTTTAATTGGATCCTGGTGTAACCAAAGTTCATGGTAACGCCATTGCTCTAAAACATCGATTCTATATTTGATACTATTTTGTAATAATGAGTATTGTTCTCTTAAATTGTGGATTTTCTCTTTTTGTTCATCTAATTTATAAAATTTTGAAATAGATAAAAGTAGACTTGTGTATGTAGAAATTACAATCGATACCACAAAGGATATTTCTTCACTAATAGAGAAAACAGCTTTAGTAGCTTGAATAAAACCGGAAAAGGTAGAAAAGAAAATAATAGATGTTTGAAAATAAGATATCCACATAAAAAGTGTATCGTAATTTAAATCTAATAAACGTTTATTGCGAACACATTCGTCTAATATTTCAGCGTTATAATGTTCCATGGAATTATATTCATGTTTAAAAATAACAAATTCATTACATTCTTCGTACTCTGGTATTGAGTCTTCTGTTTGTTGTGCATTATTTATTCGCTGGGTTACATGTAAATTATCATTTATATCAGTTGTTCCAATAATCTCATTATTTGCAATATCTTGATTATTTGTATTATTTTCTTCAGACGCCATATACATTTATATGGAAAAAAAAACATATGATTAAAAATATAATGCAAAATAAAATAGATGATGATAAATATAAAATATTATTAAGAAATTTGCCTTTAGAAATGAATAGATATATTTTTGATTATATACCTAGTTTGCATTGCAGCCGATGTTATAAAAATTTAATAAATTACAATATTTGTTACATTCACTACTTTATTAAAATTAAAAATAAGCATTTTTGTAGTTATTATTGTGCAATTAAATATAAATATAATGAATACATATTTTTAGTTCAATGGAATTTTCTTTTTGTTGTATTAAAAATAAATATACTAATTGGATATCTACTTGTAATAAGCTATATATTACTTCATATGTTTATAATTTTACTTTTTAATATAGTAAAAATGTTTATCTTGTATACATTTTGAAAACTATAGCATAGCTTAAATATTATTATATTTAATACAAATCAAATATAATACAAATCAAATATTTTCATCTAAATTAGTTCTTAAATTATCTCATTCTTGGGAATCCTACCAAGTTAGCACCAATACCGAATCCGGCACCAGAGCGAGCACTTACGGCCATGGAAGGAATATAGGTATCAAGAATACTGAATGTAGCAGCAGCTGTTAACGCAATAAGAGCGATTTCTTCTACATTCAATGCTTTTTTGGGGATAGCGTAAGCGGCTAAAGCAACCATCAAACCTTCGACTAAATATTTGATAGCGCGTTTAAGAAGTTCTCCTAAATCAAACATTTCCATTTATAAATAAAAGGCAGAAAAAAAAATTATTATGAAACAAAACTTAAATAGTTTCTTAATATACTATTATATGAGTCTGTCTAAAGAATCTCAACCAAAAGAAACAAAAAAATATGTAGATTTGTTAGATGAAGACCAGCCTATTTCAGGTCAAAAATTCGCGTGCATTTCATTTATTTCGCCCGAAAATATTGTGAAACAAAAAGAAATGTTTATGTTTGAACAATTTCTAAAAAATTATGATTATATTCAATCAATGGAAAAATTCCAAGGCTTCATGCAATTTATTTCTTACAAATATAAATTGAATAACGACAATTTAATGTCTGACCTCGAAGAATTTGTTAAAGATGAAAGAGGTACATTGATGTCTAACACACTAGAAGACCAGTTTAAAAATTTCATTGATAAAAATGAAGAAAATTTGGAGGGTGAATTTTCTCGTTTGCATCATTTCCAAACATCTACACGTGGAATTAAAGTACGTGGTGTGTTTTCAAGCCAAGAAGAAGCGGAAATGAGATGTAAAATGCTGCGTGAAATTGACCCTAATCATGATGTATATGTTGGACCAATTGGTATGTGGATGCCTTGGGAACCTGAAGCATATAAAACAGGACGCGTTGAATATTTGGAGGAAGAACTTAATAAACTAATGCATGAAAAATTTGACAACGAAAAGGGTGCTAAATTAGAATTTGAAAAACGTGTACGTGAAGCCAAAGAAAAAGCACTCGAAGAAAATAAAGAAAAAGCTGATAAAACCGGTAATGTTCTTACGCAAACAATGAATAAAGATGGTAAACTTGTCAACGTTCGTGAAGTGGACTATGATGCCATTCCTGACGAAGCTGTAGTAATGGAACCAACAAAAAATAAATTACCGCAAACAATGGCAAATAATGAAATTCAAAATGTAGTGTTTGATGCTCCTAATATTGATACCAAAAAAAAATGATTAAATGTCCAAATGCTTGACTAATATAATACATATCATAGTAAAATGTATGATACGTATGTAATAATTAAATAATTAAATAATTCCATGATTATTATCTTTATAGCGAATTAAAGGTATTTTATAATCGCCCAAATTTGTTCCAATATTAACATCTTTATTTTCTTCATATGGTATTGTATGCAATAAATACTCAAAATTATCACTATTTATTTTTGTTCCATTTAATGATATTACAGATACACCATTTTCAAATGGAATATTTAAACTACTATTGATCGCATTCCAACCTTCTGAAAAAGTAACCCTTGTTTCATGTTCGAATGTCTTATTTTGATATATTTGAATATTTAAACCACTTGTTTCAAGTTGATCTATTCTCGAATTACCCAAACCGACTAATTTTAATGGATTTAATTCATTTAATCCTTTATAATCATCAATATTAATAAGAGCATTTGAAGAACGTTTATAATACGGAAATAATGACGGGACTCCTTCACTGAAAGGATACACGGCTGAACTATAACTAACTTTTTGCTTATAATACCACGAAGGCTTGGAAAGTTCGTCACCTACATAACTATTTACTATTGTAAAATTATAATTAGTTTCACTAGATATTAAATTATCGTTAACTTTGGGAGAATGACCTGTAACAATTGCAAGAGGATTAATAAATTGATCATCGGTAAACAAATTCTCAATATTGTCGTCACTTTCACTAACTAAATACACTTTAATATAACTATAATATTTTTTATCATCTTCATTATAACTTTTAAAATTTGCATCATATTTGGTTGGGTCATCGTAATCTAAAAATATAATACGGGGACCTTTATTTTGAAATTCACCAAAACATTCTTCCGCGAATAAAAATTTTGTTTCAGTATCTGATTTTATTAAAATTGTATATGTGTTATATAAAAATTCTCCTCCTAAAAAAGAGCGAGTATAATAATTTTTATTATTCATTATAAATAAACCGGACGCATAACTTTTTGCTGTTATATCTTCATAAATACCATTTTCTTTTGCAGTATAATTTGTTTTAGTCAAATCCATGAGAAAGTATTTGCTCATAGTAGCGCTTACATAAAAATAAACCTTGCCTGTACGTTCATTAATTGCTACTACAGATAGTTTACTATTATCTTCTTCGTATATTTTGTTAATACGATTATTATAAACTCCTTCTATTCCATTTAGTTCTGTAGTTTTGGATGGAAGTTTTTTCGGTTTTAAAAAGTTAATAATACCATCACAAACATTGACCACACCAGTGTTACCACCGGTTACATCAATCGAATTAATAAAGCCAACTAATTTATTATCTTTATTTACAACGGGACTCCCACTATCACCTGTTCGTGCTGGTAAGTTACATATTATTTCACCAACACGTGATGTATAAAGCAATATGTTGTTTGGAGTTAAACCATAAAATTGAGCATAACCAGTTGGGTCCAGCCCTTGACCTTTATCTACACGATAATGGTCAGTTGCCATATTTTTGATTACTTTACCTTCACATTTGTGATTTCCACAAAAAGCATATATTAATTCATTATTTTTAATTGTATCAGCACATTCTAAATAAACGAATTCATCTATATTTGAATTAACTATTGCAACATAATGTATTTGAACATCTAATTTATCTGAATATCCAACAGGAGTTATAATAACATTTTCATACGTTCCATCCTTCTTAGCTAATCTAGCTGTTTCTGTAATACCATCTATACGCGTACTTCTTTTACCAACTCTAGCCTCGTCATATTTTTTAGAATATGGAACATTTCTTGGAATTAATTTTGTTGGATGACATTTTTGAACTTTACCATCATTATGCAAATCTGTTTGAACTACATTTTCTACACCATCACTATATTTAAATATAGTCATTGAATGATCACCACTTGATAAATATTTAATTTGTTCGGCTGTTTTATCTAATTCCCAAAAAGGATATACACTCCATATACCACCAAAACTAAAATCAGAACTTCCAACTTCTGTATCTAAAAATCCATGAAATTCTAAAATAAATGGATTTGAACGTGTTTCGTATTCAAAATCATTCATAAAATTATTTTTATCATATTTTTTATAGGTTATTTTTTCTACTTGAACACCAGCATTATAATTTGCTCCAAACACCCAATCTTCAAAATCATTATTATTCTTACCAAATAAATCAATATTATTTACAATATATTGATTATGATTGCTTGCTGGAAATGGATTCATAATATCTTGAACGTGATACAATTGTAATGATTCATTTTTATTATCATAATATAATCTCAATATTGGAACACGATTTATATAACGTATATCTTCTGGTTGATCTTCTGCAGAAATAACCATGTACTTTTTATCACTGGTAAACCATACTTGATGATAATATCCACCTCCTTCAATAGTTAACGAACTAATTATAGTTATTTTATTTATATTAGTTACGTCGTAAATAGCATAGTCATCACCCGTCGAACCAATTGCTATAAACATTAATTCTGTTGTTTTATTCATTGGAATTCCTAATAATGCATGTTGTTCACTTCTATCAAATGATTCTACTACTATATCATGTAAATAATTCACAGGAAAATCCAATATAATCGATTTCGGTTTAGGATGTAAATGATTTTCTTTTAAGTCGTAACATATACCTGTTGATATTTGTTTCCCATCGTCTAAAGAAATTTTCATACCAACACTATATAATATACCTTGTTCTTCGTTTACATAAACATCATGTGAACCTGTTACAGAACCAACATTTATAATTTTATTATCTTCTAGTGAAAAAGGTTTATTTGAATCATCAAAATAATCATATGTTACAATTGCTTTTTCATTATTTAACAAAGGTTTTAAATTAATTGCTAGTAATCTCCCCTTATTCTCTTTTGTAAAATAACAAGATACATTACGTTCAGGGTTTTTAATTGTTGCATGTGCAATTATATCTTCAGGTGAACTATATGGTTTTTCATCCAATGCATCATTATTAACCAAGACAATATTATGACAATGGTCGCCATCTTGCCAATTAAAATCTGTTTTCATTCGTACTTTGATATCTATAGATTCATCATTATCGGAAGTGTGTGTCATCATATGTGTTTTTTTTTGGAACATTTGCATTTTATTCATACTGATATCGGAATTATCGTTTATATGTTCGTGAGTATTATCTGTTGTTTCTTTATTATTATTATGAATTATCTCTAAAATTTTACCATATGCAATTACTTCTTCATTTAATTCGATTGTTTCATTAGCATAAACGCGTTTGACCATTTTAAATTTTATTAAGCTATTACGTTTTATTTTTTTGGAAGCGTTAATATCTTTAAAATTAATAATCATTGTCGTTACATCGTATGTTTTCACATCTCCCCATGAATTTTCAGTATTGCCTGAAATAAATTGTATAGGATAACAAAAATGTTTTCCACTTGTAACACGTGAATCACTATTCATTTTATAAATAATCATTCCTTTTTCAGTTGTAACTAAAGAATAATAATCTTTATTCAACGTATTACCATCATAACTTTTATTAATAAATCCCCAAACATCGCTTCCAATTCCAAAACCATGTGGATAGACATTTTCAACAAAATCCTTATCTTCATCGTCATATTTTAAAAGCATTTCAGTTGATCCAAAATCAAAATCATATAAAGGTTCTAAATTTTTATAGGTATATTGATTGATTGGGTTAACTATAGATTTTTTTACATTATGATGTGACGATGTAATAACATATAAACCATCATTTTTTCTAACCAACGAAGCAGATATTTCATAACTTCGTGAAAAACCATGGTCATAACTTAAAAATTTACTTGTAGTAGCGGATGATGTGTTTAAATCAGATGAATGCTTTGTATCCTTAATAGTATCAAATATGATTCTACTTTTTTTTAAAATTTCTGTAGGATTATTTTCAGCTAAATTAATGATACATTTATTTGAGTTATTTGATTTTGGTTTATTATTTTTATTTTGATTAATTATGCTGTTAATAACATTATTTTTCCTATTCATATTCATATACATAATATTTATATATTACATTAATATTATATATTTATTCGATACACATTTTATCAGGTCTTTTAAAATAGCGCTTACAAAGTTTGGTCATTGTATTAATATCACGCAAATGAAATAAATGATGATTATATTCTCTCGACAAATCTACTAATTTTTTATTAAATACTAACCCGGTTACGACTTGTTCAAAATATATATCACTCATTTTAAAACTACTATCATCGTTTTCATAAAACAAGAAGGATTCCGTAGGTTGATAAATTCCATCTACTTTATCTTTATTTTTTACAAATAAACCTTTTAATTCATCATAATCATTGTCATATTCAGTCTCTTCATCGCGTAGAGCCAATATTTTAAAATTATATTCTTTACTATATGGTACTAATTCAGTTTCTGCTATATTTCCTTTTAAACATAATATAGTTTTTCCATTTAAATCGCTTTTCTTTGTATATTTTTTCGTTAAATTTTTAGATACTTCATATGCTGAAATAGATGCAGTTACATATATACCAATTATAGATGAAAGAAAAACAATAAATGTACGTATTATTAAACTATTTGCACTCATTTTATCGATCTTCCCATTAAATTTGTTTGGTTCTACACCAAAACCTGGCTCTCCAAATAAAGCAGATGCTACGCGCCACAATGATTCTTTAAATGATGTTTTAAAAGGGGATGTAGCATAATGAAAAATAGATATAATGAAACTTACCATCAAAATAATAGCGATTAATTTAAATATGAACATTAATGCATCTAAAATATTTATATTTCCAATATAACCTTTATTATCATCATAATATATGAATGAATTATAATCCATGTTCATAGGTTGTCCATAAAGAACTTTTTGGGCTCGTTCTTTGGTTTGTCCAATATTACCCATAAAAACATCATACTTTCCATTTGCTACTTCATCTATTACATCATTATACGAAACCCCTGAACTATTTAAAAATGTATAGTTTACTTTTAACTTTGCTTCTTTTGCAAAAGAATTAAATACATCATATTCTATTCCTTTATAATTACCTAATTCATCTTTATATACAAATGGCGGAGCATCAACTAAACATACGTTTATTGGTTTTTTTTCAGTTTCTTTATCGCTCATATTTTAAATAGATATTATAATATATTAAATATTATTTAAAATATATCGACATCATATTTCCTTTACGTTTAAATCCACATTTATTATAAAAAATAACATTGTCGTCGTCACAATCTAGAATAATTTTATAACAATTATATTTTTCAGCAAATCGAATACAAAATTCTATCATTTGTTTACCTAAACCTTTACCCTGTTGTTTATTAGAAATTATAACATCTTCTATATGTGCTACTTTTCCAAAATTATGTATTAATTTAGTTTCTATAAAACAACTAGCAGAACCAACTACAATATCATTGTATTCCATAACAAAAATATGATTATTTTTTTCTTTCTGCTCCTGAATGTAATTTTGATAATCATTATGATTAATTAAACTTGGTTGAATAGCATATGATTCGCTGTACAATTCCAAATGTTTTTTGTAATAATCATTTTCATTAACTTCACGAATAATAATTTCTTCACTCATAAATAGTAAATAAATTATTACTTAAATGTTTTTTACCATTTTGTTTTTCTTACATTTATTTTAGGACCAGCTGCCTTTCTTCTAGAACTATTTGGGTCATATGTTTCTTCTTCATCATCGGAACCCATATTTTTAGATATTTCCCAAAACTCTTTAGAACCCAATTTAAATTCACCATGCGCATCAGCTTTATACCAAAAAATTTGGTCTTGTAGTTTGTTTGATTTTGAATTATTATTAATCACTAAACATTCGTAATTTTCAGTACATTGGTCCATTACTTGACAAAATGATTCAAATGTTGGAAACATACCTGCATAATTTTCATAAATACGCTTGCGATTTGCAATATAAGGTTCACGCAAAATAAATACATAATCAATATTTGTTCTTAAATTTGGTGGAATACCTAAAGGATATTGCATGGTAATAATAAGCATTACTTTCCAATGACGACCATTCATGAAAAGTAATCTCATCATTTTGTCTTTCGACCAGCTTGCATCATATAAACAATCATCTAATATCACAAATGTTCTAGGGTCAATTGTTGAACGTTTATACATTTCCATGTCTTTATTCATTTGTTTAAGAACCTGCTTTTGTCTTTTTAAAATGTTTTCAATAATTACTGTATTGTATTCGTTATGAATAAATAATTTAGGCACATGTTTACCATAAAATCCATTTCCTTCCTCAGTTCCAGAAATAACAGTACCTAAAGGTATATCTTGTTGATAATATAACAAATCTCTAACTAAAAAACTTTTACCTGTATCACGTCTTCCAATCAAAACTATAACTGGACCTTTGTTTTCATTGGGCTTAAATGAAATGTTTTTCATATCAAAACGTTTTAGTTCTAAAGTCATATTATAAACATTTAATATAATAAATCTAATATTTATTCGAATAAAAATATTTATTTAATTAATAATTAGTTTAAATATATCCATTAATTTAAAATTATATACCAATGGAAATTGGTTACTCGAAACATAACAACGAAGAATTATTTAATGATTTAGAAAATGAAAATTTTTGCAATTTAGAAAATACACAAAATTATATACCTATTTATAAAGAATTTTTTGATTTAAATAAAAAGAATTATAAAAATGTAAATTTTGATTCTACTTCTGAATTTAAAAAAATAAAGGATAAAATCACCTACAATAAGTATATTATCGAAGTAGAAGATGAAAAAACTAATAAAATTAGCGAAAAACAATGCTATTGCAAATTTGCCCCACTTATTGATCCAATTAAATATATGATGGGAAAATACAAGAATATCGACGAAAATGAATTTTATAAACTTCCATATATCGATGAAAAAAAAGATAACGTTTTAGAAAAGTATGATTTTATACATAATGTGGCATACGTTGATGCTTTATTTTCGTATTTATCAAGTAAAACAAAAGATAAAGGTTTTGTTCACGCCAATAGATATTATGGTATGTTTTTAGCAAATCAAAAAAATTTCAAAATAAATGTAGAAGATGATTTAGAATACATGTTTCAATCTGAATTTTTTCACAATAATAAAAATACATTGTTCGAAATAGAAAATAATAATTCTTTATTTGCAAATCGCTCATTTAAATATAAAAAACCCATTGTGATTAAAGATTCCGAAATACAATTAGATGTAGAAGATTTTCCAAATGATATTATTAATACAATTTTCAAAGATTTGCCAAACGACATATCATCGCAATTTGTAAATATAAATCAAGATTTATCAGCATCAATGATGGACGATATGGTATATGAAAATATTGAACATACCAACAAAAATAATGATAACAACTCCGAAGACGATAATTCAAGTACATGCAGTAGTTCTTCTTCTGTAACGAATAATACTTACGAAAATGACGAAATGAATGAAGAAAATGATGATGATAATGATGATAATGATGATAGCGAAAGTGAATGCAGTAGTGAATCAAGTGATGATGAAGAAGAATCATTTGCTATTATCAAAAAATATCCTGTATTGGCTATCTTTACCGAGTGTTGTGAAGATACACTAGATAATTATATGATGGACAATGAAATATCTAATAACGAATGGAAATCTATTTTATTTCAAATCATCACTATTTTACATTATTATCAAAAAGAATTCGCATTCACACACAACGATTTGCATTCTAGTAATATTGTTTTTGAATACACGAGCGAAACACATTTCCATTACGAAATCAACAATAAAAAATATAAAGTTCCAACTTATGGACGTATTTTCAAAATAATCGATTTCGGACGTTCTATTTTTACAATAAATGGCAAACGTTTTTGTAGTGATAGTTTTAGCAAAGGTGAAGATGCGGATACACAATATAACACCGAACCTTTTTTTAATGAAGACAAACCAAGAATCGAACCAAATTATAGTTTTGATTTATGCCGTTTTGGTTGTTCCATGTATGACTTTTTTATTGACCATGTAGATGATGAAGATGATATATGCAAAGAGAATCCAATTGCAAATCTAATACGCAATTGGTGTTTGGACGATAACGGAAAAAATATTTTATACAAAAAATCAGGGGAAGAAAGATATCCTGAATTCAAACTTTATAAAATGATTGCGCGCAATGTTCACAAACACGAACCTTTAAAACAATTAGAAAAGGGGATTTTTAAGAAATTTTTAACCAAGGATAAAATTAAATCCAATAAAATTATGAAAATCTAATTTTCACGTATAATTATTAATATATTTTTACAATACATATTATAAAAATATATGGAAACTTTACCCCGTGAAATACAAACAATCATATACCAACATTATTGGTGGGATTATTATAACAAACTCGTAATAAACGAACTGAATTCTATTACTTTTCAGTTCTCAAATATGAATTTATTTTTAAGAAAGCATTTTATTTTTAACACAAATGATAATTATGATAAACAAATTTCCTATTATCTAAGAAAATATAATTCTTTATTAACAAAAACCAAAGAAAATAAAGGATTGCATCTGTTTGCCAGTAATTTTAGAAAATACAACAATAATATTTTTAATAAACGTTATATTGCAATATTATCAAAGGAAATTCATAAAGATTACATAAACGTATGTATTTATTGTATTCAATTAGAACCAGAGTATAGATTTGCTACCATGAAAAAATTTAACAAATTATCTAGATGAAATGTTTAAATTTGATATTATAATACTTATAAAATCAAAATTCTATTTTACATGACTGATTAAAAATCAGGTTTGTTCTCAAAAACTGCTGCTTGACCTTCTTCCGCTGCATTTGGAAATTGTTGAATTGCCAAAATGCCAACAAAAGTACTAACAAATACAATCATCGCATCTTTTAATATATGCTTTAATGGTTTGTTTTCTTTTTCTATGAATCGCATTTCAATAAATTTAAACAATAAAAATAAAAATGCAGCAACAAGCGAAATCATCATGTTATTTTCCATATAAACTATATTTACCTATTTTTAGTTATTATTTAACGTATTTATTTTAATACTTCGATGTCACTTAATATAATATTATCATCCTTTTTTTGACCAATATTTTCCAATCCTAAATTATCTAATGATAAATTTTCGTCACTTATTTTAAGTTTAAAACTCGAATCTTCGTCATCATCTTCCTCTTCATCCAACTTGCGCTGCTCATTTCTTAAATTACTAATTTCTTCTAATCTCTCAATAGTTTTCGGAGCACTAATTACCTCTTCCTGATTGTTTTCATTTATTGCTAAATCATTATCATTAAAACTTATTCCTTGATTAGATTTACTAGACGTATTTACTTTGATTTTTGCTTCATCCTCAACATCCTTTTCTTTTATTTCTTCTTTTAATTTTTCAACTTCTGTTAAAGGTTGTTCTTCCTCTTCTTTTACAGGAATTTTTTCTTCTTGGATAGTTTCTATATATTCTTCTTCCATTGATTCGTCCATATATGCACGTAATACACTTTCTATAGGTAATGTTTCGCGAACAGCATTCAAAATACAATCTTGAACAATCAGTTCGACTTCACGACTATGTTTTTGTTTTTGTAAAGGTGTAACATAACGCTCATATAAATATACATTTGTATATAATTTGCGCGCTACTTGAATATATGCTTTATGAATGAAATCCTCTAGGCGGGGAATTTCTATTTCGATTTTCTTCTGTTTTTTCCCAACGCGAATAGTAGTCAATAATTTTAATTGAATTACATGAACACATGTTAACAGATCTTCTAAATAATTACATCCACTTTTTTCAATAATGCGTTCCTTTTCTTTATCAACAATTTCGCTATTCCACTTAGGTACACGTGAAATTAGATTTTGAAATGTCATTAAATATTTCTCACTTTCATCATTTTCTTTGCATAAATTCCATGCTTCATCGAAAATAGAACCATAACCTTCCATTATTAAGGGTGATAAAATACTAATTAATCTAGAAGTGTACTCGTTTCTAGATTCGTGTAAAGTTGCAGTTGTGAAATCATCCATATTACATAAATGTAATATTTTCTAAACTACATTTATTACGTAAAAAAAGTATTGATAACATAAACATCATAAATGTTTTTTCATTTCTAAATTCTTTCTTTGCGTCATTAAAGAGAAATAGATACTCTATTTTTTCATTTTCATCAAACATACGGGTTTTTTCTATTGTTTTTATCAAATCTAAACCTGACAATCCTCGGTTATAAAATCTTTCTACAACGTCATATAGTTTAAGGTCACTATTGTTGGATAATGCTTTTTTAAGTTGAACCAATGTTTTTTGAATATATTCTATTCGTTTTTTTTCATCGTTTGTATTGTATATATTGTTTACTATGTTTTCATGAAGTGAAATAGTGTTATTATTTATTTTTGGCAACCCTACATAAAATTCGCAAAATCTGGAACTAATTGGTTTTAAAAGCTTATATTTGTCTTCCAATATAATAAAGAAACGGGTTGAATGACTAAATAACTCAATGCAACGTCGTAATGCAGATTGTGCATCCATTGTTAATTTATCAGTATTCAAGAAGACGATACTTTTAAATAAATCATTTTTTATATTTGTTTTTGCAAAAAATTTTATATCATCCCTTACAAATTTAATACCTTTTCCTTGTGCACAATCTACATACATGATGTAATCTTTTAATTTGTCCTCATCGTTTTTATATATCTTCTTTAGAAAATTACGAACTAACGTTTTTTTACCACTTCCGTATGGTCCATGAAAAATAATATGCGGAACACGATTTTTTTCAATAAATACATCCAATTTTTTATTTATTTCTTTGTGTATAGGTAACATAATTATTAACAATAAATAAATAATTATGTTTAAATGTATTCATACGATATATTTTCTTTAAAAATTTTATCTACATATTTTTTTATAAAATCCTTTTTATTTTCAGTAGTATCATAATGTATTTGTAAATCAGGGCGTTCATTCACTTCTATTATTACGCCTTCAAGATAATATGGAACTGATATGTTTGTTGTTATAAAATCTATTCCTGATAACTTTACATCCAATACCTGATTTACTTTTTTAAACATCTCAATATTTTCAGGATGAACATTTACTATTGGAATATTATAAATAGGTGCTCCATTATGATAATTACTAACTTTCGATAAATATATTTTTTTATTGGAAGGAATAATTGTTTCAAACTCCACATTTTGTTCACGCAACATATTAAAATCTACATTGTGAATTTTGTATTTACTATATTTATGATGTTGAACTAAATATTGCAGGTCATTTTTACCATCACCTATTACATAAGGTAAATCTCTTTTTACAATACCTATAATTTCATTATTAAAAACCATAATACGATAATTATCGCCTTTTTTATGTTCTTCCACAATAATTTTTTCATTTTCTCTTCGTTTCAATAAATATTGGATATGGTTTAATAAATGAGTTTCATTTGTTATATTTGTTTTTACTCCATAACCTTGTGTTCCTTGTGTTGGTTTTGCAACTAACGGATAACTTAATTGATTATTTATTTTACTTAAATTGGTTTGTTTTGAACTATTATTATTCCATACTATAAAACGCGGTACATTTATATTATTTTTTTCAAGAATGGATGATGTTAGTGATTTATCGTTACAATTTATATCTCCCTGTTTCGAATTAAAGTGATTTTTATAAGATATTTTTTGTCCACTACTGCTTAGTAATGTTCTATTTTCTTCATCAAAAACAATATTATTTTCTTTATAATGTTCCAAAAAGTATGGCATACCAAATACAACACCTTCATGTATTTTATAATTTATGAAATAATAATAAAATAAAATTATTATAATAAAAACTATGCTTAATTCTAACAACATATTATATATATATAAATTACATATATAATAAAAATTAGTTATCATTTTAAACTGATGAGTTCAAGCTGTGTGTAAAGGGATTCTTTTTAAAAGCGTCAAGTAAATCTGGTTGAATTCTTGAATTATCTTCGACATCTTTATATGCTTGGGGTTGGTCCATTCTTCCATATGTTTGCGTTGAAGGAGTAGCATAATTGGTATTATTTGGCACCCACATTCGATTATTTTCACGATCAGCCTGATTTTTAGCAATTGATATATGTCTATTTGGTTCGAATTTTTGAGTGTTGCCTGGATTAGTTCTTGCTACATTAACTACCTGTTTTGATTCATTATTTGTTTGTTTGTAAGCAGCATCATATAGAGAAATACCATCATAAGCACCTCCATTTCCCACATAATAACCTTGAGTTTCATTTCTATTACTATAAATAGCTTGATGGTCAGTTGTTTCGTAAGCACCATTTCCTTGATTTTGGACATTATGATGTTCCATTGATTCACCATACATTTGACGATTGGTTACACCAGGTGCTTGTTGAGTGCCTTCTATATATCCCGCAGGTGTAGATACCTGTACATCTCCAAATGCACGTACATTACCAATTACATTTTCTTTACGTGTTGGTTGCAATACATCCATAATAGGACTAATTGCTGCTTGTAAAGTATTGCTTATAAAACCGAAAACATTTGGATTTTCAGCATGTTGACTTCTATTATTGTCTAACACTTCGTAATTTGCTTTTGCAGAGCCTGTTCTACCACTCATATTTGCATGAGGTACTTGTGGTGTTCCATAAACATTTTTGCTAGATGGAGTATATGCAGTTGCATTATAGTTTGTCTTCTTTTCATTTGTACTTCCAGCTACACCATGATAATTTGTTGGATTATTATTACGTTGAACATTTTTAGGAACAATACTACTTCTAGATGTTTGTTTTTTCTCAACGCCTGTTGTTGTAAACCATCTATCTGAACCATTTTCGTAATAAGTATCTGGTAAATATTTTTCAACTTTGCCTTCAACACCACGCTCCTTAATTGCAGAAATAGCTGGACCTTGATGGCTATCTAATGAATAAGACATTTTTGGATTTGTTTCAACACGTAATTCATCGACGTTTTTAGGAGTCCACATATCACGTGCTTCCATACCTGAATTAAATCCACCTGTACCTTGTGTTCCATAACCTTGGTTTAATCCCGGAGCGACTTGAACACTTTCAAATGGTTTTACATTGGCAATGCGTTGACTTGGATTTACACGAGACTGATAAAAATCTGTCATATTTGGTGCACCATTAGCATGTTGAATATTGTCTTGGGGTTTAAATAAAGGAGCTTGTTCTGTTTTGCGAATAGTTTGCGAACCACTTCCATTCATGTTATCTAAAATTCCTTCAGAAAGATTAGAATCTATAGTACCACCACGTACTTTAGAACCAAAAAATGGCTGCATATTGTTATGTGAAAAATTATCTACATTCATTTTTTCACCAGTCAAACTTGTCATTTGACTATGTCTTTGATTTGGTTTCTCTTTTTGATAACTGCCATCATAATATTTGGAACGACTATCATGGCTATCATATACCTGCTCCATAGAATTTGATTGCGAAGGCGCAAAACTAACACGTTTCTTTTCACCACTATTTTTTACCATATGTCGATTTGGTTGTTGTTGTTGAAAACCTTCGATATTAGAATTTCTATTATTGGTATTGTTATGGTTATTATCTTGGTTAGAAACTATATATAATCCACCTAATGCAACTAAAGGGACGGCTAATTCCATTATATATAATATAATAATAAAATAATCAATACAAATATATCCTAAATGAAATTATATATTTGTATAATATAGATGTCCATTATTCCGTTATCAAAAAATTCACATCAATATTTTCTTATGAAAACAAATTATCTAAAAAGTCAACCATCTGTTAGAACCAATAAATATAAAAGTATTTACTTTCATAATTTCTATCACGAAGATATGTGTAGTATATGGGCAATGTTTTTTAAAAATTTAGATATGTGTAAGTCTAATTTTAAATATGGACATGAATATATATTAAATTCTTTTGATTCTTATGACTTAGTTATTATAAATGAATTTACAAATAGTGATGAAATAACATTTCAACAACTAGAACGTTTTATTGATATTATTAATAAAAAAGGTGAATTATGGATATTTTGCAGTTCACAGAAAAAATACGATTTAGTTACATTCGCTTTTGATAAATATAAAAAAAAATATTATCAACGTGATTTATCTAATAAAGAGAATACTTTATACATCATTTCTATTGAAGTATAATTTAACACTTTTTATAGTAATCTTTTTCTAAAATACGTGTCTGTAAATTATTTAAAAACGGCATTTCTATATGTGTTTGTGGATTATAGGGTAAATCAGTAATACGTTCTTGTTTTAAACCTCTAATTTCCCATGCAGGTGCAATAGCTCTAGATTGTTCTACATAACTTGATGTAGAACCATAACTATTTTTATAATTTGGTGCCTGTTTTTCTTGATACTGAACACAATCACGCTGTAAATTGCGTGTTTGACATCTTAAATCACTTTCAATATCAATCGCATTTTGACTTAAGTTTGCACCCCATTTTTCTAGACGGATATGAGGGTCTTCTTGGAAATTCATATTAGAACCATTTCCTGGTACATTCATCATATATTTTCCACTATAAGTCATCTGCTCTAATTGTTTTTGAATTCTTGCTGGGTCGTCGTGAAATCTTGTAAATGACATAATATACTATAATAACAGAATATAATATATTATATGTTTTCTTCATAAATTATTAAATTTACTTTCGTAATGGGCGTTGATTTTTTTCAATCACTAAAGGTTCGGGCATAACCATAGACATTCTATCAATAAAACGTACACTTTCTAACTGATTTATTTGTGGTTGTTCATAGGAACGAGGTTTTACCAAATTAGTAGAATCAATGCCAAATAAATAAGATTCGATATTTACTGGATTTTTTGATAATTGCGAATAAGGTATTTGAGCTGGGTTCAGACCAACATCTGGTAAATGAGTACTACTTGCTAAACCATGTGCGGAATTAGGGTTGAATGTATATCTATTTGCTAAATCAAAATTTCGTTGTTCTATTTCATAATTTGTGCGTGTGTTTTTATTTCTTGTTGAAGCCATATTAATTTACCACTATATAAAATTATTTTTTTAATTGTATTGTTAGCTACTTCATTTTACTATCGAATTCAGTTTATTTTTAATTTTTTCACTAGATTCTTCAGTAATATTATTATATTTATAAATATCTTGTAAACACATATGAACAAACTGAAAATAATCAAAACAAAATAACATCATAAAACCCATTAAATTATCATCATCGCAATCATTTGGTTTCATCATTGAATGCATTTGGTTCATATGGCGAATTAACATATCTATGTAGATATTGTTTTTAACAAATCCATACAATTTTTCTATTATTGCAGAAATTTTACTATCGTAGTCTTCTAAATAAAATACTTTAGGAAATTGTCTTTCATAATTGTCGTCTTGTTCTTCTTGCACCTTGCTGTTTAAATAATCAATGACTAATTCAAAATTATACTCATCTTTCATATTTAAAATTTTAGCATGTTCTTCTTCTTTTAAAGAATTCATATAATAAATTGATTACTTTTTTTTATATGAATTTTTCTATTTACTATTTAACTTTAGGTATGCTTATCGCGGTTTACTTCACGCGAAGGTAATCCACCACGAACCCATCCATCTGTAGCATCACTTTCGATTACGCGCGAAGAGTTTTGCATCGTAGTTTGCATTTCAGGTGATAAAGGATAATTTTTATATTGTGAATAATTTACTTCTGAAGCAGGGTTTGATGTTTTACGATTTGGGTGAGTTTCGCCTTGCATTATTTGACTTTCCAATACAGGGTCACCTCGGCCACGACCCAAATAAGGTATTGTTACATAAGGTCTATGAAATAATGATAATTTGCAAGGACTACTTATTTGTTCTTGTTTCATTAATTTAGTATTATCATCTATATTTGAACCTCCAATTCCGACTTGTTTGCTACCACTAAAATTTACATTTGGTTGACTTGTTGCAAACATAATTGGTTGAGTCATATTGCTATCTTGAGCATAATAATTAGTCAATAAATAGTTTTGTTGATTAACGTTTTGTTTATCAGTTACATTCATACTGCATAAATCATTTCCAATACGAGACATGTTTTGAAACTTATAATCGTGCATGTGAGACATAATATATATATTCAATATATTATTTTCAATGTGTATATTTTAATTAATTTTTATTTCCTTCTTGTATTTAACTATTAGTGGAATTATCTATTTTTCTCGATGGCATATCTCCATAACAGAATTTAGCAAACTCTTCTTGGGCATTTGGATTTGTAGTAGCGGGTGTAGTATAAAAAGACCTCATTGATTGATCAAACTGATAATTATCTCCTAAATCTTGAAATAGACGTTTATCTATATCTGGATTATCACTATTTATTTCCTTAACCATTTGTTTTGCATTTTCATTAATTTCATCTACATTATCTTTTATGTAAGCAGCTTGTCCTTCAGGACGATTTGGATTGTCTTGTATTTCTGTTAATAGAACATTCGACATTGGATTTTTTGATGTTGGTTTATAATATGTTGGTTTCATAATACTTAATAACTTATTATTACCTTCGGCTGCTTGAACAAATCCTTCCTTTATTTCATTCTTTTTATTCATCTTATACATTAATATAATTAATGCTAAAGTAATTATGCCAATGATTACAAAATTAACCGACCCTCTCAAAATAAATCCTAAAATACTCATAATTATAACAATTCGTGTTATTGAATTCCACTTTTCTTGTTTACTCATTTTGTCATTAGGCCATAAATTCATGATTTTTTCTTTATTAAATAACACAAACGGATCATCTACCCAAAATTTATCATTGCTATTTTCCATATATATTAAGAGCTATTTTTTTTATTTCTTATTTTTCTTCTTCTTTTTTTTATTTCCACTATTATTAGGGCGAGCAGATTTTTCACCTTTTTCGTTTCCAACTTTTAATGTTTCGAATTCTAAAATTAATTCTTCATCTGTAAGTGGTTTATAATTTTGTTCGCGCATTTTACGTTCTTCTTCTTCTTTTTTCATTTTTAATTCTTTTTCTTGTTTTGCACGAATAGCGCGTTCGCGCATTTTTTCGCGTGCATCCTGACGCTTCATTGCATCATTAAATGCACCTTGGTTAAAACGAGCATTTTTACCACCTAACCCAGGTATGTTCATTTTCTTTAACATTTCTTCCATATTTCCCATACCAGGCATATCTTTCATTTTTCGCATTAATTCACTAGCTTCACTCATTAGTTCTTTTTCATCAATTTGCCCTGATTTTAATTTTGTATCCAATTTTGAACCTACTTTTTTCACTAAACCCATTAATTTTCCAGGATTTTTAAACAATTGTTTCATGACATCTTCTGGCTGTGTCGCATCAGAAAAATCAATGTCTAACTCCCCAGCCGTTTCTTCAGCTATTTCTGTTGCAAGCTTACCTAATTTACCATCCAACATGGAAGAAATATGACTATGAATCGATTCAGGGTTTGGCATATTTTCAAATATATTTTTAAAATCGCTTGTATTTGGTGTCGATGACTCTTTTTCACAATTTTCATTATTTTCTTCATTCATTGTGGTAAAACCTTCTCCTTTATTTTCAAAAATATTTTGAATATTTTCCATTACATCGCCCAATTTTGTTTTAAACTCATCCTCATTCACCGCCTCAAATAATTTTGCTGTATCACCAAATGAATTACTATCTGTAATATTACCAACACTTGTGAACAAAATCAATTGTAAATATTTCCACATTGTTTCACGTATTTGGTCTGAAACATCTTGCATATTCCATAATTTTTTAAAATCTAATCCTGGTAAAAATTCTGTATTCAATTCCGATTTGACATCAAAAATTTCATTATTTTGATACAAAATATCAAAGAACCTTTCAGGATATATATCTTTTATGTAACCAAAAAGCATTACTTCATTAATTTTATCACCTTCGTAATAACTATTAATTAATTCTTCAGTTTCAGGAAATGTCATTTTAATATCATTACATAAATCATTGATTACCTTAGAAAATTCTTCTGGTATTTTTTCGTTACTTTCAGAAGTATTTTCTTCTTCAATGTTTGCTTCTGTCGCTAGTTTAACATCACCTTCAACATATTCACAACTACTTTCAGTACTATTTACACTTTTTACTGACATTAATAATTATATTTATGATTAATTTTTAAATATAATTATTATTAATTACTTTTATCATTTTAAAACTCTTTATTATTAGTATTTATTTATTTTGTGATATACATAGCAGATAATTTACTCAAATTTTGAATATATTTCATACATGCTTGTTGATTTTCTGCATCCATATTTTTAATTGGTTCGCGAAGACGATCAATCGCTTTTACAATTTTATCTGAATCTCCCAATTGACTAACATCAGAATTATAATCTTTGTTAATAAAAAAATTAATGTTTCCCAATTCGATTTCAGAGGCATATGGGTCAGCAATAAAAGTCTTCCAAATTTGAATAAGCAGACGAGGATTTCCTTTTTGAAGTGTAGTCATCATATTTTTTGTAGTCATTAAATCCTTATCATCTGGGAAGATACATAAAATATCGTTCATAAATTCTTTAAATTGGTTGTTAAATGCTGTTAAAATAGGTGAAGACATTTATAAATGTTAAACATATTATTTTTTTAATACTTTTATTTTAAAACATATCTTAATTAAAAAAATATATTTTTATAGTCTTTTTATTTTTACCACAATGGTATAATTTTTCGTGTAAAATCTTTTATTCCGTCAAAATGGTTGGTTTTTATTTCACGGCTTTTAGTTTTTTCTTTTTTTTCATCATACACATTTTTTAAACGTTCTCCATACATGCGATCAATTATATATATTTTATATATGTTTTTCCCAATTAAACCATAAGGAAAGAAATTTCGATTTCTTGGAATAAAATCTTTTACTAGACATTCATCACATGGTATAGACATGGTATAAATCGATAAAGTATCATTTACAAATATATCCAAAATATCTTCCTTGGTAAATGTTGTAGTTTTTTCTATTGTTTCAAAAATTGTATTATGCAAATCTTTCAATGTTACATTGCTACTTTCTACACTAATATGCAATGGCTCGGTAATTGTAGTATGCAATTCAAATTTAAATTCCATGTTTAAAGTAATTAATTATTTGTCTTTCTTTCTGTAAATTTCACACAAAGAAATCAATTTTTTTAAAAATAATAGTATTTATGATATCTTCAATAAAAATTGATTTTTTCTCTATTTTCTCTCTGCAATAAAATAAATGATTTAACTGGAAATGAAAAAACTATTTGATATAGGTGAAATTACAGAAGCCAAGGTTGTAAAACGGCCTTCACAACATTGCAAAACACCTTATGTTGCAGATGTTACGATTGATGGAACAAGTGAGTTTATGGCTCACACAGCAGCATTAGGTTGTTGTGGTTTAGCGGATGTAGATGCATCTGTTTTAATGACACACGTAGAAAACAAAAAAAATGTTTGCAAGCATAAAATTATGCTTTCAAAAATTTGTGACGAAAAAACAAAATATATTCAAATTGTTGGTATTGACCCCAAATTGGCTGAAAAAATTGTAGACCATTCTCTTGAAAAAAATCTTATTCATATTTTGAAAAATCATGCTCATTTCACTCGCGAAGTAACGAAATTGAATTCGCGTTTTGATTTTGCAGGGATTGACCAAAACGGACAAGAATTTGTGTTGGAAGTGAAAAATGTACCTTTAGCAGATTTTGTAGATTGTACCTCAAAAGAAAGGAAAAAAATAGATGTATCCGGTTATAAATACGACGATAAAATATCTTATTTTCCAGATGGTTATCGTAAAACTGCAAAATCAACTATTAGTCCTCGTGCACTAAAACATGTTGAAGAGTTAACTGAACTCGTACGTTTTCACAATACTCGTGCCATTCTGTGTTTTGTTATTCAACGTACTGACTCATCGAGTTTTCAACCATCGGTTATCGATCCCATTTATCGTTTAGCTGTACAAAAAGCACATTTTTATGGAGTAGAAATAGTAGCATTGGTTACGCATTGGAACGCAAATGGAGAATGTTATTTTGTAAAAGATAATTTACCTGTTAACATATATGATAATTCCGATGTTTTACCTGCAAATTATTATGATTAACTTTTATTTGTATTGGTGTTTATATTTTTTGTATTTTTTTTAATACACTTATATTATATGAGTAATTTACAAACTTACAATAGTAATAATACCGGATTTTTTACCATTAATGTAACAACAAATAATGGTATTACATCATATACATTAAATGGTGAAAAAACATTAAATTCCGATGCAACAATATCTTCCGTAGAAGAATTAATTATTAATAGTGACAATACATTAACAATTGATACAGGAGTTACTTTAACAAACAATGGCACTATAACAACTAATGGGTCGTTAATAAAAAATGGAACCATAAATGGTACAGGTACCATTGTTTTTGAAAGTATTAAATCATATAATAATACTAGTGATGTTATTGATATTAAAACGCGTATTTATAGACCATTAAAATTATCCAAATACAATGGTTTGAAAACGACAATCACTATTGCAAAAAAAGAGAAGCTATACATTAACAGAATTCTCAACATTGATAAAGATGTTACCTTAAAAATAAATGGAAAATTAAGAATTTCAAAACTAAACAATAATGGAAATATTGTTGGAAAATATAATTTTAAACGAAGTGGAGGCGGCGGTAAGCGGGATTATATTGTTTCAAAAGAAGCACCATTTCTTGCTTACAATGGTACACAATATTCTTATGACGAAATCAAAGCATCACTGGACAACGACGAACCGATTTATTTAAATGATATCAATCATGAAAAAATAACTGCCATTGTTGATTTCGAATCTTACGACAATAATAGTTATGCTATCTATATTACTGATAAATTAAATACAATGAACAATATTTTTAAAGAATTTTTTGAAACCAAAACTGAAGAAGAAATATACAATGTATCAAGTCATTATGAAAGAATATATTATAATGTTGATATCATATTTAAATACATCCAAGCACTCAAACTTTTGTTTCATCCATTATAATTCATGATTTACGAATATGGCGCTTTATGTTTATGCACATCCTTATCACGCTCTTCTTGCAACTTTTCTAATGTCATTCCTTGTCCACTGCTAATTTTATCAGGCACATAATTATCTGTAGGTGTTGCGATACTCGTATTTCCATCTAATTGCACATAATGATGCATTTGACGCGTCCCACCATCACCTTTTGATTGTAAATCTTGTGCATTCATATCTAGGAAACTATAATTGTCAGAACATACAAACGCAGCTCCCCCACCACCATTAAGTGCAAATGGTTCAGGGTCATCATTTACATGTTGCCTTTCGAAGTCGTTTTGTTGTTGCTGAATAAACTGCATTATTTCATTTCCTGTTAGCACGCGATTTCCGTGATTTTGAAGCAATAATGATGGTACTTTATTTATCATAGGTGGTAAAGGAACTTTACTTCCATTTTCCAAATGTATAATCGTATTGTTTTTTTCATCTTTACTGCGTCTATCTATATTTATGTAATAAAATTGTTTTTGAATATTCGATTTTGATAATAATTGCAATAATTGATTTGAATGATTGCAATGGTTGCTATAATACAATAAATTCATATTTAAATCAAATAACTATTTTTTAACCTTTTTTCATGAAAATTGATTTAAAATTTATATATAGAAGAATTATATATATAAAACAATGGATCCTATTATTTCTAATTTGAACATTTCGCACAATAATGCCACATTTACTCTTTCTGATGTAAATGTAAGTATTGCAAATGGATTGAGACGTACTATCATGTCTGAAATTCCCGTTATAGTTTGTAAAACTTATCCAGACAACGAAAACGATGCAATTATTACCAAAAATACATCTCGTATGAATAATGAAATCGTGAAACAACGTTTGAGCTGTATTCCTATTATTATTGATGATATGAATTTCCCGATCGATACCTATATTTTAGAAGTTGATGAAACCAATAGCAGTGATAATGTTATGGTTGTTACTACCGAACATTTCAAAATTAAAAATATTCAAAATGGACAATATTTGTCACGTGAAAAAACCAAAACAATTTTTCCTCCAAACTCAATTACCAAACAATATATCGATTTTGTACGTCTTCGTCCCAAGATTTCTGACGAAATTCCCGGTGAATCTATTGCATTGACTTGCAAGTTTAGCATTTCATCTGCCAAAGACGATGGTATGTTTAACGTAACCAGCACATGCGTTTATGGTAATACTCCTGATAACGATAAAATCGATGCTGCCTGGGAAAAAGAAGAAAAAGAATTTAAATCCAAACAGGTAGAAGGAGAAGAGTTAGCATTGGAACGCGATAATTTCATGTTACTTCAAGGGCAACGTATTTTCATTCCTAATAGTTTTGATTACACGTTGGATTCTGTTGGTATCTACGATCCAGTTGCATTGATCGAAAAAGCTAGTGATATTATTATTCAAAAATGCGAAACATTAGTGAAATCTATTCAAGAAAATAGCGAACTTATTCAACGCTCAAATAACACAATGAGTAATTGCTTCGATGTTACATTACAAAATGAAGATTATACCCTTGGTAAAATCGTGGAATATTTCTTGTATACCATGTTCTACGAAAATGATGCAAAACTTTCCTTTTGTGGATTTAAAAAGTTCCATCCTCACGATGACGATTCTATTATTCGTATTGCATATAAAAAAGAAGAACATAATGAAACAATTCAAGATGATTTGATGCAAGCATGCAAAGCAGCTATTATTGTTCTAAATAAAATTAAAACACAATTCGAATAAATATTATTTAAAAATATAAAAATTATTTATGATTTTTTTATGTGTTAGAAAAAATTAAGTGACATAAAAATGTAGTTATATTTTAAATGAATAAATGCAAAATGGATAAACGTGATATCATTCCAGGATTTAAAGCAATTATGCCACTTACTATATGCGACATTGACCCAATACATCGAAAACAAGCGATAAGTCAACACGAGAATGACATTAAAGCGTATACAAAATACCAGAGTGAATTGTCTCCTCGATTGAGATATGAAAATACTATCAAACGTATACAAAAAATCCATGAAAATGATTATAATGCAGCGGCTAAAAGAAAAGAAGATGCAAAACGTGAGCAAATGCTGAGATAAAAAATATAATAAGCAACTATGTACCTATTACATTTTTTATTTTTGTTTTCTTATTTTTTTGTTTTTCTTTATTTTAGTTTTTTTATAGGTCTGCACATTCTTCACCCTTTTCGTTTACATACTTTTCCACCTTTACAGGACGCGTGTTGAAATTCAGCGAATACATCAATCGTGCTTCAGGAAGCTGATTCACGTAATCCTTGACATCTTGAAATTGCATCGTCTTCTTTGCAGGACGCAACTCATTGATATACTTGCCATGAAGCTCGTATAGGTGACTACGTAACTCGTAAGGTGCTTCTTTCAATGTAATCGAACGCTCCTTGAAACACTTGAAATAGTGAAAGAACACCGCTTGTGTGAAATTATGAATCTTATCACGGAACTCCATAAAACGCTCCTCGTATTCAGGATAAATCTGCAAGAACAGCGAAATCTTCTTATCCTTTCGCAATGTCATGTAATGAAACTCCAACTTCGCTTGATTTCCGCGCAACTCGGCCAGATAGTCATACGTTGTATTGCGGAACTTCATGCGATGTCCGTTTGACAAATTCTTCACGACGACACCCTTGGGAATTGTATCAACGTTCTGTAGAATTGCACTCTTATGAATCTTGGTATCGTCAATGTCAATATCGAAATTCTTTTTCACATTAGCGAAATCATGGTAATTCTCCTTATCGAAGCGCGTGGGAAAACGCACCTTCGACCCTGTAAAACATCCTTGCACGCTTTGAATATCAATGAACTCAACCATGCAATCAGTTTCGGTATGACTGATTTTGTATGCTTCGATTAGAATCAAGTCGTTAAACTGATACTGCGAAACAACTCGGTTGTCAACATGTTGCATGATAAAGGAATACGACGTGTCCTTATCAAGCATATCGTAACTGAAACTCACGTCACGACATACCTCCTCGAACATGGTTTTGAATGTCTTGCCTCCTGCAACACCATTGTTGTAAAAGGTATTGTTTCCACCAAGGCAAGTACGAGTCGAAATTTGCCATTCATTGCCATCATGAAAGACGTTTATCATGGTACCTTCGACAAACTCTTCCAACACAACATTAATGTTGTCCAAATCATATGTTTGTTGAAATTTTTTTTGTGAAATCGATTTAAAAGGAGAGCAAGAAATCATAATGCCATTTTTGTCAAAAATAATCGACCTGTATTTAGAATACGTACCATCGAAATCTGGTTCAAAGGTAGTAAGGATGTCCTTGCGGTAGTGCAACAGGGACAAACCTCCGAAATCCTTCTTCTTCAAAACATGATTAGGATTCATGGAGTCACTAGAAGCAGTGTTTTCCTTAACGGAAGTAAAAATAGTGTTGGAAAATTCAATGGAAGCACTCATTGTTGTTTAATAGATGTAATTAACTAATTAAGCGTAAACTATTTCAATTTTTTTTTAAATGATGTAAAAATTGTGATTTTTATTCTACCCATATATCAGTACTATGGAAACTACTAACACAAAATCTATATTCTTATTGTTAGGAGATATTATACAAATAATCAGTCAAACCAATGATACATTTCATGAAAAAAGGTACTTAGTTGAATACATTGATAAACATTACATTAAAGTAATGAATGATAGTCAAGAGGAAATACTTACATTAAATGCTTCTTCCAAATTAAACGATACATCAATTACGAAAATTCTTTTGTTGAAACGTAATGAAAATAAAGGGTACGCCAAACAAAATAGTTTAAATCAAGGTACATGGATTAATATACATTTTACAGGTGATTTCCCTACTATTGTAACCGGTTATATTCAAAGTTTGGAAGAAGATATGATTGAAGTTAAATTAGCCGATGATAGTTATATATATATTGATTTTGCCTATAAAGGTATACCAAGTGATTTTAACATTTCAAAAATCGAAATCCGTGACCCACCCAAAGATAGTGAACAAACTGATTTACCAAAAGAAGGTGTTTCAGAAAAGCCTGTTTCCGAAACTAAAGAAGGTGATGCTGAAGAAATTGAAGAGCTAGAAGATGAAAAAGAAGAAGATGAAAAAGAAGAAGATGAAAAAGAAGAAAGTGTTTCAGAAAAAATGTCTAAACAACCAACTCCTGAAGAAAAACAAGAAACGCCTAGTGATTACCAAGAAGAAATAATCGAAAAAGATAGTGCATTAAGTAAATTAAATGATGAAAGTGATGACGAGGATGATGATTTAGGTGAAATAGAACAATTTGTAAAAGTGGCCGAAGAAGAATTACGTTTTGGTATTCATATTCAGTTAGATGACTTAACAAATGCTTTAATCGGTAAAGAAAATAATAAAAGTAAAGAGGCCACTAAAAAAATAGAAAAAATTATTTCACGATATAGTGAATTAAGAGATATTTATTCTAAAAAAGACCACAACGATTATCCTTATGCTCCTCTATTCAATGGTATTGATAATAAACCATTGGCAAATGTACTTGAAAAAATGGAAAATAATATGCCATGGATTATTCCAGTTATGTGTGAAAAACATAAATTATACGATATCAATTTTGATGAAGAGCAAGTTACAGATGCTCAAAATACATCATATGATGATGAACGCAATTTCGAAAAAGAACAATTAAACAATTATAAAACGTACGGCAACAAAACATATTATGATAAATATTTATCTACATTTTCACCATATTTACCGAATGATGAAATGGAAAATATGCAAATAACAAAAGCGTTTGATGCAATCAGTCATAATAATGAAAACAAAAGTAGTTATAATCATTTAAATGAAATCAAAGAAATAAAAAACGTAGTAAGCAGATTGTTGCCAGGTGACGAAGGAATACATCTACATGGGTTTATTTGTTTATTTACATTCTGGTTAAATGCATCAAAAGCATATTTGCCGCATACAAATCTATTAAAAAAGGCCACTTTTATTATTGATAGTTTTACCGATTATTCAAAGGTATATAAAAATAGTCATTTAAAATCAAAAGAAATTACAAATGATACGAATAATTACAATTTTAAATTTCAGGATATGCTGCATGTACACCACAATTCAAAAGAAACTTCTCTAACATGGAAAGAATTTTTACATAAATCACTTCCATCTAATCGTAATATTATTGAAAATTACAACGATTCTATAATGAAAGCAGGAGAACCAATTGGATTACAATATATGGTTAGTAATTTTCATTCTTTTTACATGGATATAAATAATATTGTTTTTGAAGATAGTGATATTTTAACTTCCAAAATTTACGAAAAACGTAGAAACTTTTACAAAAAATATAACACCGATGCAAAACAAAACAAGGGTATGTTTGATTCACTTAAACGTGTTGCTGGTAAATATTATGGTAAAAACGTTTCAAATCATGGTGTACTAGAAAATTATTTGCATGGTAAATCAAATGAAGAAAAAGAAGTTATTATTTCTTTCATTCATGATAGTTATTTCAGCAATAGTACTATACAATTTAATACACCACACGAACGTCTTCTTTATTATAGAACACAAGATTCATTAAATTGTTTCTCTTCCATTTTAAGTTATGCAAATATTCATTTATTAAACCCTGACATAGAAGAACTTCTACTCAAATATCAAGAGCAAAGTGATTCAAAAGAAACAGATAACAAAACCAGTACAAATGATAATTCATCATGTAAAACTCCTTTTGTAGTCGCAAAAAAATACATTGACTTGGATGAATTAAAAGAAGATAATGATAAAGTAATCTATTTCGATAAACAATTTGATAAAACTTATTACACTACACTTGAAATATATAGTCAAGAAAAAAAGAAAATGTCAGAAGAACAATTTCGCACTTTCTTAGAAAAAAAAATGATAGAAGTTCATCAATTGTCCGAAGACGAATCAAAGACAATGGTTTCAAATATTTTATTAGGAAAGAAAAAAGTAGAAAATGGTCATTATTGTATTCTTGAAATAAAGGAAGATATAGATTTAGTTGAAATGGTTTTTTTCAAACGCGTCAATAATATATGGAAAGAAAACAAGGAAGCTAATGAAATGTATAAAGATAATTTTGCACTTTCATTAAACAATAGTATTTGTTTCAATAATTTATCTTGTTTTGACCCCACTGATTATCAAGATATATGCGAAGATAGTAAAGATAGAAAAAAACAACTACAATATAAATTAATTCAAGAAATGATGAATGAATACAAACATGTACATTCGCGCACAAAAAATGAATATAAAGAAATTGTTATGGATTGCGAATTTTACTTAAAACGCTTACGAAATGTATATGAAAAGCGGCGCTATGAATATTCAGTACAAAATAATCAAATCGCAAGTGAATACGATGAAATGGAAGATATTGTAGTTAGTCCATATGGTGGATTACGTGATGAAATATTGGGAATTAAAGATTTTGAGCAAAAGCAGGACAAACTATTTTCCTTCATCAAAAATTATTGTCGTCAGCCTTTTCAAGCCATTGGTGAAGACCCATATTGGTTATATTGTAAAGAAACCCAAACAAAATTGTTACCACTTTTTATACATACATTAAATCTAGCTTATCATGGCAAAGAAAATTATAGTTATACAATGGAAATTATATGTCAAAAACAAGGTGCATTAAGTGATGATGAAGGAGCCTGGGTTGATAAATATAGTGGTTATACCATTCGCAATATAGATTTTTTTGCAGATGAAGGATTTACAGATAAAGGTTTTAAAGATAAAACACGCGAAGTATTAGAATCGGATAATGAAGAAAGTGCTGAAAAGCAAGAAGCAAAAGAAGAAGTTATTATGCAAAATGATTATGCCTTCGAATATAAAGACGAAACAGAAAAAAAGGATAAGGTCGACAATACGACTACTAGTGAAGCACTAGAAGAAGAAGCATTTGTTAGCGATAATGTAAACATGACTAATGAAGGTGAAATTCAAGAAATTGTATCTTCCTATACAAACTCAGATATTCAATTTATCGATACTTTATTTTATATTATGGAGGGTAAATTAGATTTGCCAAGCAATAACGAACTGAAACATAAATTATTAGTTAAACTCTCGCAATTTTACGATAAATTTAAAACAAAAGGTCAAGAAAGTTCTTACAAACTTGTTTTATTATTTCTTTCATCTTTTGTTGTTTACTTAGAAATGCGAGTAAGCGATATTTCATTTTTGGAAAAACAAAAAACATGCAAACCATATTTATTAGGTTTTCCTGTGCATAGCAGTGACAATATGGATACAATTAAGTATGTTGTATGCTTAGCAAAAAAATATGACTTGCATCGTTCTTTAATAAAACCATCTACTGAGAATATTAGTAAAGAAGTTGAAGGTATTTTAACAATCATCGCAAGCAACGAATTTGCATTACTAATTAAAAACTACTTATTAAGTGAAAAAGCTTCAAAAGAAAAATTACTTGACCAATATCAATGGAGAGAATTTGTTCCTCCAATGTTTCAATACCATATTAAACGAATTCAGCCAATGCAAAAAGATTCTGTTGTTAATAATGAATACAAAAATATTATTTTATCAAAAATAATTCTTTATTCATATTCACTTCTTGAAAAAATTCAAACAACCACGGCAAAACAATCACATCTACTAGTAACAAGTGACCAAGTTCCATATTTAGAAAATGCATGCTGTTTGCGCAGTAAGAATCCAATGGATTTTTTCATTGAGGAAAATAAAGACATTCAGCATATTCTCGACTATTTAACAAATCTATATGAAATTTTTGATAATTTACGTCATCATCAACATATTCATATGTTTTCATTTGCCGAAAATACAAAAATTCTTTTCCCAAATGTGGACCCTGGATTTTCAGACGCTATAATGGAAAAAATTAAAGGAAATATTCGAATACAGAATTACGATGATGAAGCAATAGATACTAATATAATGACTATGTTATTGCACGTATATAGAAATAATAAAATACAGATTAATCATATTAAATTAATTGAACTTTACGCTCCTATTATTGATTATTTAACTTATTTAAAAGAAAAACATTCATTAACTAAAAAAAATAGCGAATCAAAACAGGATGATACTAGTCTTTCCAATCAATTATTAAGTCAATATGCACAATTTAATCATTTATATGGAAACTTAATTGTTAATTATAACGATAATGATTTTAGTAAGGTTCTATCTAATGAAATATTAGAATTCAAATCTTTTTTATTCGAGCAAATGGAAAGCAAATATAAAAATATTGTGAGTTGGTTAAATGTGAAAAAAAGCAGAACAAAAAAACAACCTGTTGCCGACATTCTTGAATTCATTTATTCTTACCACGGAACAAATCAAGATTATGATTCTATGGTGCGTTTTACTCAAATGGTGAAATCTTTTATCTATATGTTTTGTACTTTGATACCTAACATGATTATCAACAAACTTACCATGAACAAAATAAATATTCCAAAACATTGGGAATTATCACCATCACATATAAGTGATTTACAAAACTATATGAAAACTTATTATACTAAATTTACACGCTTTATTGATAATGAACAATTAAACTCTTATTTCCGCGATTTCATGTTGCATACTAAAGATTATTATGGATTGTTCAGTCAAATTAAAATGCTACCCATGCAAGATAATATTTCCACAAACATTTTAATGTATTCTGCCATGTTGTTCACAATAATGAATGAATTTATTGTACTTGATAATCAAGTAGGAAAGCCAATTTTAATGAACTATCTTATCAATGTTCTTGAAACATTTTATCAGCAAAAATCAACCACATTTATGGATTATGATAGTGTAATGAAACAAATATTGCGCTCAAAACAAGACGAAAAAGATAAAATAGTCAAACGATTAAAAGAGAAAACAAAAGAAGAGCGAGCTGTTATCAACGAACTTAAGAAATATAAACTAGGCGAATGGGGTAAAGGTTTGCAAAAAGGTTTAGTGGAATACGATGAAAATGTATTTGAACAAGAACGTAATTTATTTTTAGAAGATGAAATGCGTGAAATAAATGATTTGTCTGGTTACGATGAAGAATACAATCATGAAGATCATGAATAATTTTACATACACACTCAATCTGAGATATAATTTGTATACAAAAAATTATACATATTATATATATATATATATGGCTTATAAAAATATTGCGGGTGATTCAAGAGATGAATATCCATTATTAAATGATAATCAATATTTTGAAGGATTTATGGGTGCTTTAGGAACAATGGTTTCTTTTTTTGTTTTTCGAAAGATTTTTGATTTAAACACGAATATGGGTATTGTTCTTGGATTAACTTTTATTTCTACATGGTTAATTCGTAAAATGGGAATGAGTATATATTATCAAGTAAAAAAAAATTTGAAACAAGAAAATAAAACAATAATTTTAACTGATTATTTAAATTTGTCTGATGTTGAAAATCCAAAACAAACATACTATATAATTGTTATTTCATTCTTATTGTTTATTGGTGTTATGTCTACGTTAACTGCACGTAAAGTAATATCACCTGTTAACATCATTATTTATCTATTATATTGTGTTGGATTTATGTCACTAGTACATTATTCAGAATAGTTTGATATTTATATTCATAATAATATATATGGGAAAACTATTCATCAAACAAAATATAAATTATTTAGCATTAACATTATTTTTCATTTGTTTTGCTATAATTCTTTATAGTAGACCAGCTTTTATTTATAATAATGATGGCTCATTAAAGCATTTTGGCGTAGGATATAAAAATAAGTCTGTGTTACCAATGTGGTTTATTGTAATTATTTTAGCCATTCTATCTTACACGTCTGTTTTATATTTAGTAACATTTTCAAAAAATATGTACTAACTTATTAAATTTATTTTTTTGGTGCCATATACTATATGGCACCAACAACTCGTTCGCGCGCTAAAAAACTTTCTTCTGCTCGTCGTTCTTACAGAAAACGTGTAAGATCTTCATCATGTCGCAAAAAAGGTCCTGCTGCTTGCAGAGGAACTAGAGGATGCAAATACACAAAGGGTAAAAAACGTACATTTTGCCGTAAATCTAGCAATACTAGACGTCGTCGTCGTTAAATTATTCATCTAGAAAGTCTTCGCAATACCAATTATCTTTTTTGTAAAAATCTTTATGTTTATCAAAGCATTCTAGGCAAAAATAAAATTCATCGTCATATTTGATAAGTATGTAAATATTATTTTTCCAAATATCTATCATTTTTTTACAATTATCACATTTTTCATAACGTTTTTCACCATCATCTTCCATAATAATATTTTTTAAATTATTCTTAAATCATGTAATATTATATTTATTACATGATTATATCTAGTATTCAAATACGTATTTTTTATTTTTATTAAATTTAGACTACAGGGTAAGAAGGTTGCATGGCAATACCACAAACACCTTTAGAACTAGTGCTATCGCTTCGTCCAATTTTAATGTATCCTCCTTCACCCCATGATGTTCCCCAGCTATTTTTTACCAACCAGTATTCAGTGCCATCTTCAGTTCCATATCCAACAACAAGTACACCATGGTCCAAGTTTGTTCCACAAGCATCACCAGTCAATACACCAGATTTGTAAAGTTGAAATGTTTTTGTATCGGCTTCAATAGCAACAGATACAGGTCCAATTGAAACAGCGGTTTTCAAATCTACTTCATTACTTGCAGTAACATCAACACAACCGCTAATTTTTACCAAGGGGTCACATTCTTCGCATGTTCCTCCTGAAGCGGTGTAACTATAATCGGATTCACCACACATACCATTATCCATAGCATAATGAAAAGCACCATCCATCAAACCACCATTGCATCCATGATTACCATAAGATTTGGAACAATCTACCAATTGCTGTTCAGACAAACTCACCAATTCACCTTTAGCAATTGCCCAAGCTCCTTCCATCGCACCAGTTGCACTAAATGACCAGCAAGAACCACATTGTCCTTGGTCTTTTACACCGGTTACAGCATTATGGTCACGCCAGTCCCAAGTATCAGCTACACCGGATGAAGATGCAGAAAATTTGTCGCATTTTTGTTGAAAAGGAAACATGGTATTCATGTTAACAAATTCTTCAGTAGTCATATCAGCAAAACGATTTACACCAAGAGTATAAGAAGATTCTTCACTATTATGTTTTTCAATAAACATCAAATTATCACGAAAAACAGCAAAGCGATCTTCGAATTCTTTCAAGGTTTGATATTTTCTTTCAAATTTAGTTACAAAATCTTGAAATTTCCCCCAATGGTCGAAACGAGATGAAAATGTAGAATTAGTAGCTCCATAGGCACATCCAAACATCATTGCAAGTACAATAATTGTATTCATTTATAGTATGATATATGCAGTGTCTTTAAGCTAATTTGCTAAACATAATGCTTAGGTGTAGTACGTCTCCTTAATCTTCTGTGTAATAGACTTGTTTTGTATTTGTTGTATCTTCTTTTTCGTCTACTTGTGATTTGTATTTTTTATCTTGTTCTGCAATTTGTTCTGGCGTATAACTACATTTATATTTATTCATATTGTTGTATACAATAGATGAAATTAAACTTCCTGATAGTAAAAACCACACAAATTCAGATACATCGTCTTTTAATCCTACATACCATTGGACATCTCCGCGAAGTTTATTTAAATTATATTTTCCATTTGTTCCTGGTATTGCTTTAATTTCGTCATCTGTTTTGAATAATTGTGATTTTTTCATTGTGTTCCAAAATTTATCAAAATTTTCGGGTGTTATTTCATTAATTAAAACTGAATCGTCTTTGTATATTTCACGTAACGTTTGAAATGATTGCAATTGTTCCCCTTTTAATTCACGATTATCATCTTCTAAATCAATTGGTTTCAATAAGTAACGCAATATTGTTCGTAATCCTGCAATGCGTGTCACCAAGTAACCAAAAGTATTTGAAAATGGTGCTTTCCACCCAGGCATAATCATAAACATTAATTTCAAAATACCAAATATTAACAACCATGGTACTATAGTATATATAAATCCTGGTAATGCAACTGAAGATAAACCACTTTTACACATTCCACTCAGTAAACTCAAATTTACAAATAATTGACTAATAATCACAAGTATAAAATATAAAACATATATTTTCTTCTTCATTGATTCTGCGGTGTATAATATTTCGGGGTTTCCATTTGCATCTTTTAAAATATCTCCGTTTTCATCTTTTTTAAACACGTCTTTACCAAAGAATAACTTAAAAACAAAGTAAAATATCGTTGTTATAATAAATAGTATTAATCCTATAAAAGCTCCTGATCCGTCCATAAATATTAAGTATAATAAAATTTCTTATTATCGACATAAATATTATATAAACATCAGATGTCTAAATATGATAATATAAATAAACCAACTCTAATAGAGCCAGGTGTTCATTATTTTTTTCATAAAACACTACAACGTTGTCATAGAATTAAAGAAGAATATTACAATATTATATTTAATATTTCGGCTACTTTAGGCATACTTCTAATAATCGGTTTATTCCTAGTTTATAAATACAAAGGAAAAAAGACAGAAGTGGAAAAAAAAATTCAAGAAAGAGAAAAACAATATTATATTTTAGGTAAGATTAAGCAATATCAAAGTGCCAAACAACAAAAAGGTATGGACAATATTACAGGACTGCCTGATTGGAATAATGAATACGATTTAATATATCGTAAATTATATATATAAAGATTATGGACGACAAAAAAAAAGCCGAAATAGAACTTTATTATAAAAAAAAAGGTGACTACAATAAAAAATTACAACAACGTAAAGAGAAAATTATGGTGAGAAATATTTCTATTCAAGAGAAAAAACGTTTAATTCAACGCATTAAAATGCCGTGTATATTTTGCAAAAGAAATGTCACGACGTTTTTTGAAAGAAAAAATGAACAATTGACTGCAAAATGTGGTGCAAAAGACGACCAATGTGAGGGTAAAATGGAAGTTAAAGATATTAGTTATTCTCTTTATCCAGAAATGATTGCCAGTTTCGATGAATCTGTAACCTTAAACAAGGAAAAAATATTACAATTAAAATATCAGACACTTTTTGGATACTTGTCAAGAGAAAAATCCAGCGAAGAATTTGGAAAATTACTAAATGATTTTAACGAGGACACAGGTTTACTTATTGGAATGCTTCGAAACTACAATGATATTAAAGACCAGAGAGAAACAAACGAAATGTTACAGGAAGAATTATTGAAAAGTCGTTCAATTATAGAAACAATTTCAATCAATATGAAACAATATCATGAAAAGCAAGAACAAATATTCTTGAAAGAAGCTATGGAAATTATGATAGAAACACTAATACCATTAATGAAAAAAATATATGAATTAAAATTCGCATATAAAGGATTAAGAAAAATACAAGAGGAGGATTTGATGAAAGGCAAACAGACTATTTATTATTTAGAAACTCGTCCTTATTTATTTGAAGCGGAAGAATTTTATATTGGTCTTGAAAAACAGGATTCAAGCGATTAAAATATTCCATTATTATATATATCATGTTTTTCGACTATATTGATGCAAAATTATTTATAATCAGTTTCGCCATTGGAATGTTTTATACCTACGTTAAAGGAGATGATATGAAAAAAATTTACATCTATCCCACGCCTGAAAATTATAAGAATTTCATAATTGAGGATAATGCAGGACAATGTTTCCAATATAAACCAAGAGAAGTCTCTTGCAAGGGAAAAACTATTTCTAAAATTCCAATACAAAAGTAAATGAAATGTTATAAAATATAACTATAATATATGAGCTTAAGAGCAAAATTAAAATCGTATGAAGGCAAAGTATTGATGTCAATATTATTGGGATTGGGTTTAGCTACTTTATTTAGAAAAGCTTGTAAAGGAAAAAATTGCATTGCTTTTCATACTCCAAATATCAAAAAAGTAGAAAATAAAGTATTTAAACATGGTGAAAAATGTTATTCTTATGATTTAGAAACAACAAATTGTAATAAATCAAATGTAAAAAAAATATCGTTTGCGTAATTCCATTTAGTTAGCTTTTCTAATGTTTGTATATGTCTGGACAAACCGATAGTACCAATATTGATGATTTACCCAATGGCACAAATCAAGAAAATGCCAATATGAATATTTCCGTAAATGAAAATCCTACTGAGTATAAACCAATTAATGATGTTCCACCTCCCAGCCAAATGGACCCAAATTCTGTAAACGAAATATTAAGTCAAACAAACGATTTGGCTTCCACAGGTGCTTTAAATATTCCGATTCGCGACGTACCCCGCAATACACAACCAATACATAGTGATGAACAAGCTCAACATGATTATATGCAGCATCAACAACATCCAGATTACATAGATAATTGGGAATCCAATCATGAAATGTTATATGAACAGCAGAAAGGCGATAATCAACGTGAAAGTTTAGAAATATTATATGAACAATTCCAATTGCCAATTTTAATTATGTTACTTTATTTCTTTTTCCATCTACCAGTTGTCAATAAATGGTTTTTCAAAACATTTAGTTTCTGCTTTATGAAAGATGGGAATATGAATTTTCAAGGGTATGTTCTTAAAAGTATTATATTTGCTACATTATTTTATATCATTCACAAAAATATGGTATATTTATCTAATTTATAAAATAAAATTTAAAGAAAATATTGTCTATATCATTATGAATATAAATTCATCATGTGCTTCTGTGGCCAAGTGGTAAGGCGTTTGACTTGTAATCAAAAGATCCCGGGTTCAATTCCCGGCGGAAGCTAAAAAATATATGTATAAAATATATTATACATATATTATAATTACAATGAAACGTTGTTATATTCTATACCTAGGAATATTGTCTATAATATTGTTTTTTATTTTAGAATTTTCAAAACAAACATCATTTATTGAAAAATTTACTTTGAAAAAAGGTACTTCATGTAAATCTAAGGAAGTCAAAGCTAAAGAATTATTAGAGTTTACAAAAGTTGCTGGTCGTATTGGTAGTAATGTAATTTCTGTTAAAGAACGATTTATGGCTGTACCTAATTATGTAGGCTCTTTCATTCCTCGTCCAAGATTCCATTTTACTTTATGGTAAAATTGAAATTGAAATGTCATTTATTCATATTTTCATTAATTAATATGACTAACTTTCCAACAATTATTATAGGTAAAAATGCAAAAGACAATTGGCGTATATTGGATGAAGCATGTGAAGATGATTTATGGTTTCATGTAAAAGATGAATCTTCATCTTATGTTATTATTGAAAATGACTACAAAACGGCGATTACAAACGAAGATATTGAAGAGGCAGCGCGACTATGTAAAGAACATTCAAAAATGCGTGATAAAAAAAGAGTACATATCAATTGGTTGCCTGTTAAGTATGTAAAAAAAGGTAAAATGGTGGGCCAAGCAATCATGAAAAAAGAACCAAATACATTGCGAGTATAGAGTAAAATGATTATGTTTGTATTTTTTGTTTAGAATTGAAGATAGCATTTTTACTTGTAACTGGTCTAAAGTCTGTAATGAATTCGAGAGGTGTTGTCCAAAATATCATATCACAAGATGTGAATTTTCCGTCGCAATAATCTTCAACGCGTAATGTTCCGCATCGAATATCAATAAACGTCCCAGTAAACTTTTTCATTTTGCCTTTATTATATATACGTGTATAGAACAAATACTTATTGCCTGGAATAAGCTTTTGATTTAGATATGTGTAATAATACATTTTTAATTATTGAATAAAACAATTTATCAAATAATTAAAATCAATTTATTTACTAAATTGTAATTTATTTATTGGGGTCGTAATATTCAATTGGAAAATTACTACAAGTATTATATGATGTTACTGGTTTTTCGCTATTAGAATCTGTTTCAGGCACTTGTTCAATACGTATATATTTCAATGCAAATAATATTAATACAATGAAAAAATAATATTCAAAAGGAAATTTTAAAAAGTGGTTGAATATTAAACCTGCTAGTAAAATAAATATGAAAGTTAATACTATGTCCATAAGATTAGTAAATATTTTATTTTGAAAATAAAAAATATATTATTATTTCCCTCTCTTTTTCGTAAATTCACATATTTGACCATTTTTGAAACTTTTTTTTCAAATAGAAATTTTCCATTTTTTTTCAATGAAAAATCAAAAAAAAACTTTCGACCCCAAAAAACGTGAATTCTTGAAATTTGCGAAAAAAGCGTTTGAGACGCAAATGCTCTAAATCACGTTTTTTTAGTTTTTGTTTGTGAGCATAATTTTTTTTTCATTTTTCCAAATTTTGATTTAAGAAAATATTTTATTAATATAAATTGGAAACACATGGAAACACCATTTTACATCAAAAAACATCAAATATTTTTATGCAAAAGCTGTGAGTTCACTTGTAGCAAGAAAGGAGACTACAATAGACACCTCGCAACCCAAAAACACAAATGGAAACAAATGGAAACACATTTTACATCAAAAAACATCAAACCAACTTTTCTAGAGTGTAGTTGTGGAAAACGATATAAAACTCGCAGCGGAATGTGGAAGCATCAAACAAAATGTGAAATTTATGAAAATTATGAAAAAGACGAAAAAGACGAAAAAGACGAACATTTTAAAAATATCGATATGAGTCATAATGATATTGTTGTTGCTAGCGATAACGAGGCAAAAAACGATGAAACAATGAAGAATTTGGTATATCATGTACTTGAAGAAAATAAGGATTTGCGTACTATGATAGTAAATCAACAACAACAAATACAAGAGTTAATACCAAAAGTAGGAAAAGGTCAAACGAATAATGTAAATATAAACGTCTTTTTAAATTCACAATGTAAAGACGCAATCAATATAATGGATTTTGTTAATATGATATCAAATAATGCGAATGGTGTAGAAATGATGGGTGAGCTAGGATTTGTCAATGGTATAACTAAAATATTTTTGGATGGATTGCAAAATTTGGACGTTTACAAGCGCCCAATTCATTGTTGTGATATAAAAAATGAAATTCTTTATATTAAAGACGACAACGAATGGAATTTAGAAAAGGACAATAAGCCCATACTGAAGAAAGCAATTACTAAAATGAAGCGCAATAATTTAGAACATATACCCAATTGGATAGAAAATAATCCGAGTTGTATGGATACCAATGATATTAATAACGATAAATATATTAAAATCATAAGCAATTCAATTGGTGGTATAGATGATAAACAAGAGAAAAATGTCGAAAAGATTATAAAAAATGTTTCAAGAAATGTTGTTGTAAGAAAAGAAGATTTACAACAAATTATGAACGATGATTCAAATTCTACATAATATCATCTTCATCCGTTTGAAATAATCTATTCATATTAACAACTTCCTTTTTATTTTCTTCTTTTTGGAATATTTTTGAAATCATGTTATTATCGCGTACACGCACACTATATTGGTGTTGCAGTTTGTTTCTACCAATACGTCCCATTGATTGAATAATTTTTTCTTGAGTCATAGACAAATCCTTGCTTATGTAACCATGACAGAATTGATAATTCGTTCCATAAATGAAGTCTTCGTCTGCAATGATTAAATATAATTTTTGTGCAATTGCCAATTCTTTGACCTTTTCGGTATAATCATTTGGAACATTTTGGGAAAACAATCCAATACCCATAATAATTAATACTTTCCAAATGTTATCAACGTTCATTTTCATGATATCTTCAATATCATTATCTGTGATATCGGATGTACATGGTTTAATGTCATATTCGGATATGCCGGTCCATCTAGACAAATGACGTATTTTATTTGGAATATACATTTCATCAATACTAACTGGTTTAATTAAATCGGATAATTCTTTAATATCACGCATCATTCGCTTAACATCATCGGAATATCGCCCTTCGCTAATTTTATGCTCTTTGCCTTCTTCCTTTGCTAGTGCGTCTTCTACATTTTTGTCCAATATTTGTATCTTACCATTAATCTTATTATTGAACATAATAGATTGATTTATAGAATTCATAACGCCTGCCGGGATATTTGCTTGTTTTAAACAGAATTTTGCAATCTTTTCAGTGTCTTCGGCCAAATAAATAGTGGGACCACTTGTTAAAGTGTATGCATCGCGCGTTGTTATATATACACCATGTTGACTAGTATTCGTATAGGATGGTTCATTTTGATATACAGGTGGTGTAGGCGGCAATTGTACAGATTGCATGCGTTTTAAATTACCACCTCCTTTTTTTGTAATAGAACCACTATCAACGCTAATAGATTTCACAATTCCCTTTACCTCGTGATTATTTGGTTGAATTCTATATTTACGCGATTTTTGGAAATAATCAAAAATAGAATTCCAGTTTTCTGGATTAATATTTTTTAATAAATCCAAATAATGTGTTTTAATAATTTTCATGCGAACATCATCAAGTGTGTTAAAAATATTTTCAATATCATAACGTTCTGAATAACAAAGATTATTTTCATGAATGTAAACAATAAATCGTGAAACTTCGTACAAATCGAAATAGCGCAAAATCGTTGGATAACTTTCGCAATGTTCAACACATGATAATATTTGATTGTAATCATCGTAATTATAATGTGGTAGTTCCACATAGCCTTCGGTATTGATAATTGGTATTGTTTTTTTACAATCATCGCTTTCTATGCTATGAATACGAGCGCCAGGGAATTTAAATTTAAAATCTTGAAGAACATTAACGATTTCACCTTCTTTAGGAAGTGTGGCAGATGACAGCACAACATTGGGAATAATATTTTTAGACCAATTGTTACGAATAATTTCATGACATGGATGTTCGTCATAATCCATTGAAATTGTTGGTTCATCCCAATAAGTAATAATTTCTTCCTTTTTATTGAAAGATGTCATGTAATACATTGCATAAATATAAGATTGAATATCACAAATCATAATTTCTACTTTATCACCAATTGTATTATCCACTTTACGAATCCCTCCAGTTTTCCAATCCTTAGTATATTCTTTTGCTGCAAAATAATGAAGACGAATATCTTCCGCGCAACCACAACCAAAACCAAATGCAACCTTTTTCCCAACACTGATTGCAGATTTGGCAAGTGCAATACCTACATGACGTGCAGCACAAACAAATATTATTTTATATGATTTACTTAGTCCAAGTGGTGTAAGAGTTTTACCAGTTGCAGTAGGTGCAATATAAAGGACTAGTTTTGGAACTTCGTTATTTTTTTTGAAGATAGAATAAATTTGTTTTTGATGCTTATAAAGCTCCATATTGGAGTAGTTTAAAATATATTCATTTTTTTCTATGTATTCGTGTGATTTTGCTATCATGTTAATTATATTAATATCACCCTGATACTTTTTCAATAATGTGTCAATATAATTAATCACCATTTTATTTGTAAGATAAATCGGATATTTGGTGACATGATAAAGAGTATAATAATAATACAACCATTTAATATTCTCTTTTGTATGATAACGTATCATTTTATATGTAAGTTGAAGTAAAATGAACTCGAAAATAGTTTCCTTGGGAATTTTATTAATATTATTTTGTTCTAAACGCATCATATCTGCCTTTTTTATTTTGTTTTTTTCATCATAATGACTACTAGTATCAATAAGCAGATTATATTTTTTATTGTGTTCTTTAATGGTCTCTAAAAAGTATTTATCGAAAATATACTTTTCAATTGTTTCGTCATTATTTATTTTAAGATATCCTAGCAAGGATAGTGTGTTATTTCTAGAAATATTCAAATCATCATAGCCATCTACGATCATTTGAAGAATTTGTTTTTCGCCGATATCCACGGGTACTTCTATACTTTCCCATTCTGATTTCGTTAACTTAGATTGAAATAAATCCATTGTTTCTTTAGTTACTTTCCCTTTTAATGTTTAATATTATTTCAATTTTATATTTTATATTTTTTTATGTGTAAAATATTTAAAAATATAAGATATTTAGTTATTAATGAGCGACTTCTTATTTAGAGGCTTAACAACATTTCTTTCTGGAGATTATAATGAAACCTTGATTTCTAATTTAGAAAATTTGCGAAACAAATTTCAGTGTCAATTGCCAATAGAAATTTGGTACAGAACCGAACCCGAAGAATCTTTTAAACATCGTCTTTTGAAATTAGAAAACATTAGTTTCATGAACGTAAATAATTTTGTTTCAAATGCTGAAAAGTGGAATGGCGAATCATTCAAATCGTTGATGATGTTTTATAGTGAATTTCAAGAAGTGATATTATTTAATGACAATGTTTTATTTCATTTAGACCCTTTTTATTTAACAAAACATGAAAATTATTCAAATGAAACAGGTATGGTATTATTTTCTTATGCAAACAAACCTTTCACAATAAATGAAAAATATATCGAATTTGCTAAAAAAATTGTAGATAATGCATCAGATTCTTTTCCTGTAATGCAAGAATATATTTTTTCAAATGTTTTGGATGAAAAGCAAAGGGAATATTTTGTAGATAATAATGTTATGTTAGTAAATCGCACATTCAATATTAATGTTATTTCAAAATTATTAAAATTATACCAAGAAATGTATAAAAATGATGAAATTTATGAACCTATGTTTTATAGTCAAGGTTTTTGGCTAATGGTACAAAAAATGGAAAGACAGATAAATATTTCTAATCTACCCAATATCATGTTACCCAGAAAAGACAATATACAAGAAAAGGTATTATGTGGATTTGATATGGATAAATTATGTTATACCATTGAACATTACGTTGATGAAGATATTATTCATATGATGGAAGAAGCTGCTGCTAAAATGACAGAAGACAAAAGACTGGAAAAACAACGTGAATTAGCTGAAGCAATGGCCAAGAGACGCGATACGAAAGAGTTTGCCGAAGAAAATTTAAGAATTGCTCGTCTAATGTATCAAGATATGCAAGCAGATATGAATAATAATGAAATTACAAGTACAATTAATATTCAAGATTCAAATGAAGACATTCAAACTATTATGCAGCAAACAGATTGTTCTCAAGAATTGGCGGGAGTTGTTTATAAACAGCAGAATGGTGATATTGTAGATAGTATTATGGTTATTCACGAACTACAAGAAAACAATGAGGTATCTAGCTATTTGGAAAAAAATATGCCTACTATAAGCGAAGAAGAAGAAGAAGAAGAAGAAGAAGAAGAAGAAGAAGAAATTCAAATTAAAGTAAACGAAATTAAAGAAGAAGTAAAAGAGGTTATTGAATCTAAAAAACAAGAATCTGCAAAAGATAAATTACAAAGATTCAAGCAAAAAAGACAATCTGTCTAATGGATACGTTGAACATATAATAATTGTGATGGTTTAAATTTCAATATATCTAATTCACTTGTGGTTGTCGGGAAATTATCATTTCCATAAATGTCTTGCAAAAGCATCCATTCAAATAGTCCACCTATATAAACAGAAACATTCGAAAATCCTAGTTGAATCAATTGGTTATACTTCTCATATACTTTCATATCATTGGTATTTTTACCATAAATAATAATAGAATGATTATTATTGTTTTTTTCAAGCAAATTATTAATAACCGATTCTTCGTCATCAATATTCATCGTATTCTGTATTAAACATTGCTGCTCGTTACGACTTAGGACATTTATAATATAAGAACTATTATTTTTTATCGAGTGTTGTATATCTTCAAAGTTTGCCTTTGTTATTGAATTTGAATTTCCCATGTTTTGAATAGTTAGTATAATTATTCAAAACATGTTTAAATTTTACTTATAACATAATAATTTTTCTCTTTATTGTATTGTAGAAAATTATTAAAATTGATTTTAGTTATGCGATAAAGATTGTTACAACATAATCAAAAGATATGGAATACCACTTCGATTTAACCAAATATAGAGAAATTCTTGAGTTTATTCCTCAAAAAACAAATAATAAAGACCTTGAGAAAAATGATTTATTTTATTGTGTAAACACCTTTTTACTAAAACATAATATAACAAATGTATTACTATCATTGAGTGGTGGTGTAGATTCAATGGTATTATTAGAAATTTTGCATAAAATCCGCGAAAATAAACGTATGCAAGTGAATAATACCACATTTGATATTATTTGTTGTCATATGAATTATAAAAATCGCGAAGAAAGCGATTGTGAGCGTGATTTCTTAATAGAATATTGTAAATCTAAAGATGTGATATTCGATTATAAAGATTTGGATTTTAAACGAAACGCAACAAAACGTAGTGACTACGAAAAGGAAACAAGAAATATACGATATAGTTACTATAAAAAGTTGTGTGAACAATATGATTGCAATGGGGTGTTTCTTGCTCATCACAAAGGAGATACAGCCGAGAATGTTTTTAATAATATTATGCGTGGTGGTCGCGAAATTACAGATTTATCTGTTTTGAAAAAAAACAATAATATTTTAAACGTGAATGTATATCGACCATTGTTGGATTACTACAAACAGCCGATTTTGGATATTGCTGAAAAATATAGCGTTCCGTATTTCCTAGATAGTACACCAGATTGGAGTTGTAGGGGTAAAATGCGTCGAAAAATATTTCCAGCATGTGAAGATTGTTATGGTGATAGTTATACCAATAATTTGATTAAATTGGGTAATGAAAGCGAGATGCTTGGAGATATTGTAGGAAAACATATTATAGAACCACTTTTTCAAAACGTGCAAATAGAAAAAAAGAGTTTTACCATTTTAAAAGCAGACTCTTTACGTGAATATTATGTCATGAAACTACTATTGAAAAAAATATGTCATACAATGGGGATTGAAAATATAAGGCAAAAAAATGTAGAACAATTAATTCTACATTTCAATGAAATAGGAAAGAAAATGACGTTAATGAAGAATTATCACATTATTGTTCGCGAAAAAGATATTTTATTTCAGTATTTGGTAAGTTAAATAACCTGCCCCCAATGCACCAGCACTACTCATAAATAATGGAATTATATTTCTGTGCAAATAACCTCGCAATGAATAATATGTTTTTTTATCACGTACAAGATATTTTACGTAGAAAAATTCCAACATATTATATATCGACCCTGATACCATACTACCACCAACGGCACCTAGAGCAGTAAAAGTAATTTGTTTAAACATCATATAATTAAACATAATAGATAGATATATGTAATATCTTTACGTCTTTTTACATATTATTTAGATTATTAAGAAAATTTCACAACAATTTCCACATCTTCTTTTTTAATGCTTTTAGATGCTAGAATGGATAATTCTTCACGGCGTTTACGTGTTTTGTTATTTGTTTCGGGGTGTGTTTCTTTTTTTCGCGATGAACTATTGCGATTATTCATGTCATTTTCGATATGTTCATAATTATTTTTAATGTATTCAACTACATCATTTTCCAATGCCCATTTAAAAAAATTTAATTGTCCAATAGTAGTTTGAATAAAAGAGCCATTTTTATAGGGAATATTAATGCGGTCCCACCGACAAAACGGGTCAAAACGTTTTTTACTATAAGCCTTCAGTTTAAGTTTATAATCATTATATACTTTGAATCTGCGTCTAGAACCATGTTCACCAGTAATTTCATACAAAGTGTAAAATTTTTTAGCGTAATTAGTAGCGAACCAGTCAACAATGCGAAGTGAAATTTTCGATTCTCCATTTATAATGGATAACATGGTATCTAATTTGTCGGAATCGCTATAAAAATCGAGTAGGTTATTTAACAACAAGTCATTTTGTGTAGAATATTGTGTTGTCATTGAACAAAAATACAATATTATATTTATATCTTTTTTCGGCAAATAACTAAAAATAGTTTTTATTGGTTATTCTTTCACAATGACTAAATTTTTTGTAAATTTGAATTTCGACATATTATGATTTCGACGTTGTAAATTACATTCTAAACATGAAATCACGCAATTTTGCTTAAAATGTCCTAAATTGTTATCTATACGTTCAAGCGTCCACTGGCTTTTATCGCGATACTTTTCATAATAAATAAATACCTCTTGCTCGCAATAATAACATTGCATGTGTGATTCTATTAACAATTCATAAATATCATTTAGGAGTAATGGTTTCTCTTTATCGATTCTGTTTTTTTGTTCGTCTTGTTTTAAATAAGAATTCATTTTTGTTTTTACAAGTTTTTGAAAATGTTGCAAAATATATTCATATTCCTCATTCTTGGTATCCATGTAGTTCATATGAACAATACTTTTCTGAAAATCGTGTTTAAAAATCCTTGATTCGTGAGTTTGCAATTCCTTTTCGAGGTTTGTTGAAATATTCATTTTTTTTACTTCTGGTGGTTTGTGTTTATTAACCTTTTTAATTAAGTATCTGTTATGTTGTCCGTCAATACTAATCGTTTTTCTCTTTATATTATCTTCCATATTTAGTATAATGAAATTAATAATATGTTTTTATTATATAAAATAATATTATGAATAAAAAGACACTCAAAAATAGTAAAAAGAAGAGAAAAATAAGTATAAAAAATCGAGGAGGTAATCCGTATAGTGATTCTTCACGTAGTTCAAGTGGTTCAAGTACAATGACAATCACTTCGAACGAAACACAAACACCATCGAAAAAAAATCTAGTATTAAGATTAAAGGTTCCTGAAGCCAATGAAATCGAAGATAATAATATTTCACAAACAGACAAAGACGAAATTCTTAAAAATATACGAGATATTGCAATGAAATTACAAGCTACCATTTTTGACAAAGTGGAAAGCAATTATGAATATTTTACTATAATGAATTACCAAATATTTATAGATGAAATTTTTTCAAGAATAGTTGGTAGTAATATGAATAAAATGCAAATGGGGGGTGAAAATTGTAATGGCGAATTATTATTAAGTGAAAAAGGAAAGTTAAAAGACGATTTTTTTCTATTATCGATGTTAAAAAATTTTGTAGAAGTTAAACATGATTTTAAAAAACAAAGCGACGTCAAGAATTATATGTTAAATTACGAAAAGGAAATACTAGATGCATCTCGAATTATAATGAGGTATTTTTCAGATAAAAATAAAACAGGAGTTAATTATAATTTTTTTAACGATACATTAAATCAATATGATAATGGTCAAGAATCAATACGAGAACATTTATATATGAAAGAAGTGATTAATTTTATGGATTCTGCCACTCAATGCAAAGTAATAAATCGTTTAAATTTAACAAAATATATTAGTAATAGTGGCGATGGCGGTGAAGATTATATAAAACAAAAAATAGCAGATGGTAAACAGAATCACTTATTTCAATATAGTGATAAAGACAAAATAAAAATTCTATATTTATCGAGTGTAGATAATAATCCAATCGAAAAAATTTTTTCTGAAGACCAAGTGAAATTTGCTTTTACAGACAATAGTATAAGTGATGCTGTATTATACCCTCATGCAAATAATATTGATGTAAATAGAGAAACAATAGAAAATTTGGACACTGATAGTAGATTATTAGATTTTAGTTCTATGTTAAATGAAGGAAATATTAATACAATTCCAAGTTTCATGGACCCAGCGAATACAAGTACCGATTTTTTTTCAAAACAGACTTTTATAGTCGATGATAAAGATCTAACTAATTTAATTAGAAAACGTGTACAAGAATTGCAATCATTAAAAGATCCTTATAGTTTGCCATTTTTAAAATTACTAATCAAATCAATAAACGATTTTTTTGGTTATTATGGTTCATCATTGAAAATAGACGATAAAGAATTAAATGAAATTACAGGAATAAATGATTTTGAAAAGGAATGTGCAACATATATTAATACAGGTATAAAAGATACCAAGTGGCATTCAGGTTATTTGGATGATGTAATTAGCAAATATCCAATTAGATTGGGAGATAATGAGAAAAAAGGACATGTATATTTTAACGTTTTAAATAGGGGTGTACGAAAAGAAATTAAATTAATTGTACAAGGGACCACAATTAGAACCATCAGTACTTTTTTAAATAATAAAGAGGTTTTCCCTCTAGATATTACTAGAAATGACGAGAATGAAATAAGTATTGTAGAAAGAAAATTAAATTTACCGACTTACCCGAATGATTATCGCATATTGTTTGAATTTTCAAAAGCAATTTATGATAACATAGAAACTAAAACAAAGAATGAAATGTTAAGTAAATTGACTATAAATAGATTACAAACCAATTTACAATTATTAATGATAATCATAGTTTCATTAAAAGCATTCGGGGATGCTTGTCAAGTAAATTATTCTAGAAGAGTAAATGATTATCTTAAAAATACAATCAAATTTCCATTAGGTGTTGGCATACGTACTACTGACAAAAATGTATTTGCAGAAAGTGTATTACATAATAATCCCGTATGGTTTATGAATAATGGAATTAAACCGCACGTAAGTTGGATACAAAAAATTTTTGGAGAAGACGTTATTGATTTTGATTCACATAAAGTATTTTTAACAAATTGTGATAAAGGTGATGTCAAATTATATTATTCTGAAATCATAAAAAATTTGAATCGTTTTAACAATTATAATAAAGATGGACTAGATTTATCTACTCCGGAATTGCAAGCAAAACAACGAAAAAAAAGAGGACCAATTAAGTTATCTGGAATACAAAACAAACAACAAGAATCAGTAAAAGATGTTCCAATGGATGTTGAAACAAGTGGTGATATTGGTAGTGATAGTGACTCAAAAATAATACTTGAAGATAAAAATATAGATTTAATGTCAGCAGAAAATTTATCTTCATTAAATACATTAATCAAAAATACAATTAAATCAAAATTAAAAAATCAGGAATTAGATATATTAATTGTTCCTAGTGTAATAAACGAAGAAAATGTAAAAAATTCTCTATTGCAAGCAAATATTTTTACTTCTACAATAAATGATTATATGAAAAACGTTGAATATAAACAAGATAATAGACAATCCCAAATGGAAGAATTAATAACAGAATGCAATAATAGTGCAATAAAAATAGCAGCTCAAATAAAAAAAATTGCCAATATACCAGGTGGTTTCCAAATTAGTGAAACAACTTTATTAAAAAATATAAAGTTAATAGAAACTCAATCAGAAACAAAAAAGATTAAACAAATATATAATAATCTAAGAATATGGGTAAATGATAATTTAAATAATCAATGTAACGAAAAGATGTCTTCTATTGTACAAAAATATAATGCGAATATCGAGACATTTAAATCAAGTATAGTGGAGGAATTTAAAGATAACCCGAAACAAGCAGAACGAAGCAGACGAACCAGTACTTTGGAAAAAAAAACATATACACCATCAAGCGAAAGTTCTAAAATATTACGCCAATGGTCTGATTCAAATCGTGTTAATAAAGATAATTTCAATACTTATATTATTAATAGATGGAATAATTTAATAAATATTATGTTAAAACAAGAAAATATAAAAAAAAATATAAAAGAAAAAACAAAAGAGTTTACAGACGATTTAGATAGTTCACTAAAAACATTCTTCGAATTAGATTTTAATCTCAGTGAAAAAATAAAAAGGATTCATACAAATTTGCAAAATTTATCTAAATATGAAGATTTACAAGATGACTTAGTAGATAGTAATATTATAAATAATATCAATGCGACAACAAAAGAAAATTACGAAATTTTAACTTTATTAAAAAATAGTTTTTCAAAACCAGCAGACATCATTACAAAGAAAATGAAAGGAGCTGATGAAAATACAAAAGATTTTATTGAAAATTTTTATTATATTCTACCAGAGCACGGACCAAGAAGGAAACAAATAATATTTAATACAATTCATAGAAATTGGAAAATGCCAGAAATAGAAGAGCCAAAATCAAAAGAATTATTTTTTAAAACTCCTGAAGAAGTAAGTAAATTTATACAAGAAAAAAAAGAAAATGTGAAAACCTTAAATGAAACTATATTGTCCGATGTTAGTGTTAATCATGATAAAATGGAGTTAGAAAAGGAACATACACCACCTTCACCAACACAAGCATTAGATATGGAGCTACAAGAAGAAGAAGAAGAAGAAACAATGGAAATACAAAAACCAATGAGAAAAGTCAAAGCGAAGATGAGTTCACAAACGTCTCCTCCGGAAGCTGCGGTCAGAAAACCAAAGAGAAAGGGAGAAGATATCATTTCAAAAGACGAAGAATCTTTTCCAAAAATGGCAACACGGATAACAAGAAGTACTGATGAACGAACTAAACGTAAAATAAATCGTGAAGGTGGTACCAAGAAATACAAAAAAATATCAATAAAACGTAAAAAGAGAAACGTGAATAAAACAAAAAAGAATCGAAAACGTAGAAGGCATGGTAAGAACTAATCAACCTCAGACCAATTAAAACATCTAATAAATAAATATAAACATTACTTAATATTTATATTTAACCGACCAATGAAGAGTGATATTGATTCATTTTTTGATGATAAAGAAGAAATAGACGAAGAAACATTTTATGACATTATTGAATATGGTATGCATGTATCAGAATTATACATGAAATCATATGTTTCAAATATGGCAAACTACAATTTTGATGATGATTTTGAAGAAAATATAATGCAAATGATCATCGAACAATATGGCAAACAATACGATTTATACATGTTTCACGATGAAGATATAGAAAATGACGATTTATATATTGATGTTATAATGGAAGAAATAAAGAAACAAGTATTTGCACATATAGTTCCTAGGCGTGGATATAAAAAATCATTTATAAGACGTGAGCCAAATGTCTTGCGTATTTGCCAACAATTGGAAATATTGCGCAATAAACCACAACCTGAACAACGAACACCTGCATGGTATGAAACGCGCCATAATTTAATTACTGCAAGTAATGCATGGAAATGTTTTGAAAGTCAGAGCAAACAAAATGAAATTATTTACGAAAAATGCCAACCATTAGAGGAAAAGTCTAGTGCTAATAATTTATTTGTCAACACAAACAGCAGTTTACATTGGGGACAAAAATACGAGCCGTTAAGTACTCAATTATATGAATATTTATATTCTACACAAGTGGAAGATTTTGGATGCATTATTCATGATAAATATACATTTTTAGGAGCATCACCTGATGGTATTGTAGTAAAAGAAGATTGCGCACGATATGGACGAATGTTGGAAATTAAAAATATTGTAAATCGTGAAATTACACAGATTCCGAAGAAAGAATATTGGATCCAAATGCAACTGCAGATGGAAGTGTGTGATTTGAACGAATGTGATTTTTTAGAAACAAAATTTGTTGAGTATGAAAATGAAGAAGCGTTTTATGATGATGGAGATAATTTTTGTTATACAGAAAAATATCTTTATAAAGGTGCTTTTTTGATGTTTCTAGATAAAAATATTCCGAAATATTTTTACCCGAAATTTAATATTAATAAATACAAATACGAAATATGGGAAACACAAATGTTAGAAGAAAACGCCCACATGCATTTTATCAAAACTATTTATTGGAAATTGGAAAAATATAGTAACATTCTAGTATTACGAAATAAAAAATGGTTTGAATCTACAATTGAACAGGTGAGAAATATATGGTCACAAGTATTATACGAGCGCGAAAATGGTTATTTGCATCGTGCACCGAATAAACGGGAACGACGACCAACAATCGATTTAACAGAAGAAACAAAGGAATTATCTGATAAACCAGATAGCGAGAACCAATGCTTTATTATTGATAGTAGCGATGACGAAAAAAGTGTTGACGAAAAACCTATTGTTCTGGAAACAAATAAAGAAGATGAACCAGAGCAAACAATAGAACTAGTAAATGATGTGGAAGAAGAAACGCCCAATGAAACAAAAAAGAAAGAAAAGAAAGTAAAAAAGGAAATCAATTCAACAAATAGCTTTAAAATAAATACTTCAATATTAGATACTACATCAGCAGAAGATTTTATTGCAAGTATTGTAAAAGAAACAAAGTAAAAAGGCTTAAAATTATAATTCGTAAATAACTAATGAGTTGGAATAACGAAGAAATGAGAATTAGAAAACGAAATGGGGAACTAGTTCCTATTTCGTTTGATAAAATATTATATCGAATTAAACAATTGGGACAAGAACAGGATGTTCATATTAATTTTTCGTCATTGGCAATGCGAATTATCGACCAATTATACGATACGATTGAAACCAGTAAAATCGATGAACTAACCGCACAACAATGTGCATCACAAGTAACACAACATATGGATTATGGGAAAATGGCAAGTGCATTGAGCGTATCTAATCTTCATAAGGAAACGTGTGGTGATTTCATGAAATTAACACAAACGTTGTATGACTTTAAAGATGTGCATGGAGAAAAATATCCAATGGTTGACAAAGGATATTATGAGGTTGTTCGAAAAAATGCCAAAAAAATTCAAGAAATCATTGATTATAACAATGATTATCTATTTGATTATTTCGGATTTAAAACATTGGAACGTGCTTATTTATTCCGCATTCATGAAAAAATTGTAGAACGTCCTCAAGATATGTGGATGCGTGTAGCAATTGGTATTCATGGTTCGAAATTAGAGGATGCGTTCGAAACATATCGTTTCATGAGTCAAAAATATTTTACACATGCCACACCAACTTTATTTAATGCAGGCACACCTCGCCCGCAATTGAGTTCATGTTATTTATTGGCAATGGAAGATGATAGTGTTGATGGCATCTATAATACGTTGAAAGATTGTGCAAATATTTCAAAATATGCTGGAGGTATTGGTCTTCATATTCATAATGTTCGTGCATCAGGTACACATATCCGTGGAACAAATGGTACATCCAATGGCATTGTTCCTATGTTAAGAGTATTTAATACTACATCACGATATATTGATCAAGGTGGTGGGCGGCGTCCTGGAAGTTTTGCTATGTATTTGGAGCCATGGCATGCAGATATTTTTCCTTTTTTGGAAATGCGAAAAAATCATGGAGACGAAGAATTGAAAGCACGTGATTTATTTTACGCATTGTGGATTCCCGATTTATTTATGAAACGCGTTGAAACAAATGCTAAATGGACATTGATGTGTCCTCATGAATGTCCTGGTTTGTCTGATGTTTATGGTGATGAATTTGAGGAACTATATATTAAATACGAAAATGAAAATAAAGGTCGTAAAACAATCGATGCTCGTAAATTATGGTTTCATATTTTGGATAGTCAAATGGAAACTGGAACGCCTTATTTGTTGTATAAAGATGCAGCGAATCAAAAATCCAACCAGAAAAATTTAGGCACTATCAAATCGAGCAATTTATGCACAGAAATAATGGAATTTTCAAATCACGAAGAAACCGCCGTATGTAATTTGGCAAGTATTGGTTTGCCTATGTATGTAAATAGTGAAAACAAAACGTTTGATTATGATAAATTGCATGAAGTAACAAAAGTGGTTACACGTAATTTGGATAAAATCATTGATGTTAATTTTTATCCTACAACAAAAACAAAAACAAGTAATATGCGCCATCGACCTATTGGTATCGGTGTGCAAGGTTTGGCAGATGTGTTTATTATGATGGGTTTGTCTTTCAATAGTGATGAATCAAAAGAAATCAATAAAAATATTTTCGAAACAATCTACCATGCTTCCATGGAAACATCTTATGAAATTGCTTTGGAGCGGTATGAACAATATAGTAAAAATAAAAAATCACTTCATTTGAGTGATGATGAAAAAGAAAAACTGAATAAAGAACATATTGGTGCATATAGCAGTTTTAAGAATAGTCCTTTGTTTTATGGCAAATTTCAATTTGATTTGTGGGACGTGAAACCAAGTGAACGTTATGACTGGGATGATTTGCGTCAAAAAGTAATGATGCGAGGTGTACGTAACTCATTGTTAGTCGCACCCATGCCAACCGCATCCACATCGCAAATTTTGGGAAATAATGAATGTTTTGAACCAATTACAAGTAATATTTATAGTAGAAGCACATTAGCAGGTGAATTTATGGTGGCAAACAAACATTTGATGAAAGAATTGAAAGAATTGAATATGTGGAATGAAGAAATAAAAAACAATATTATTGAAAATAAAGGTTCGGTGAAATACATTGACGGATTGCCAGAACATATTAAAGAAAAATATAAAACAGTTTGGGAAATACCGATGAAAGATATTATTTTGATGGCAAAAGATCGCGGTGCGTTTATTTGTCAAAGTCAGAGTTTGAATTTATGGCAAGAAGAGCCGAATTATAGTAGTTTGACATCGATGCATTTTTATTCTTGGAAACAAGGGTTGAAAACAGGCGTTTATTATTTACGCAGAAAAGCTAAGCATCAGGCACAACAATTCACAATTGACCCGACCAAAGTGCGAAAAGCAAGTGAAACAGACGAAATATGTGAAATGTGTAGCGCATAATTTAGCAATATATATTATAATAATTGTATAATAATATATATATATAATGCACAACCTATCTTCATTAGCAAGTAGCAACGACCAGGTCACTAATTCTGGAAACAATTATTCTGTTACTGCGGATTTAACTATTAGTGAGGATGGGGCGATTGCTTCAGGGGAAACATTAACTATTAATATTGGAGTAACATTAACTATTCCTTCAGGAAAGACATTAACTATTGCTTCCGGGGGTACATTGACCAGTACATCGGGTATAATAGTGAACGACGGAACAATAATATCTTCAGGCACAATAACATCAGCCTCTGACTTTACGGGTAGTACTGGTTTAGTGAGATTCCCCACTATCGCAGCCTACAATAATTCAAATACTAGTCTAACACTTTCGTCCAATAATATGACTAGTAATTTTACCTTGGCAAATGTGATGAGTGCAGGAACAATCGAAGTTGTCCTCGATGACAATTTGACAACTAATGGCAACAATTTAACAATCCCTTCTGGTATCACATTAGAAATTGCTGCCTCGGTGACATTGACCAGTACCGCGGGTACAATAGATAATGATGGAACAATAGAATGTTCAGGCATAATAGCAACAGGCTCCAACTTTACAGATAGTAGTAGTGGGTTAGTGTCCTTTGCCAGTGTAGCAGCTTATGATGATTCAGTAGCGTCTGGCGATAGACTAAGCGACACCCTTAGTGGTGATAGAACAATAGCAAATTATATGGGAACCGGAGTTGGAACAACGAAAGTTATCATGTCGGGAGACGATTTAACAACTGATACGTATACGTTAAGCATTAGTGCTAACGTTACATTAGAAGTTGTTTCGGTAAGAACATTGACAATTGCTGGTACTATAACAAATAACGGAACATTGACAAATAATGGTATTATTTATATAGGATATGGAAAATCTTTACCAACTGGAACATTAAATAATAATAATCTTGTTTTGTATAAAGATCGGACGGGTGGAAATGGAATAAGAACAAGTCAAACATTAAATAATGACTTCACCATTGCTTCGGACGAAGTGCTTGTGATTGATAGCGCTGATGTCAAATTAACCATTTCTTCAGGAAATACATTAACTAACAATGGGTTGTTTATAATTTCAGGTGAATTATCTATTCAAACAGGAGGAACATTACACAATAATATAGGTGGTTATGGAGATAGAACAGAAGTATCAAGTTTTCCTGTTGGAAAAATTACTAATTCAGGAACGATTACAAACACTGGTGGTTCAGGAGGAATTGGAATTCGAAATTATAGTATAATTACTAATTCAGGAACAATAAACAATACTAGTAATACTGGTGCAAGTGTTGGTATATTATTATCAGGAAGTAGTAGTATATTAACAAATAGTGGTATAATTAATAATAGTTCTTCTGTGACCGATATGCGATTACAAAATGAAAGTACACTTGGCAATGAGTCATCAGGTACTATAAATAATAATGCGGTAAATGGTATAATCGTAATCACTGGCAACTCATCACTTAAAAATAAGTTTAATGGTGATATAGATAATATTACTAGGATAACAAAAAGTAATGGAGGCAAATACTTGCAATTAGCAGATGTTGATGCTAAGATATCTTCAGTAGATGTCACTGAAGGCCGAACCATATCAAATGGTGAAGAATTTTTTAGTCCAGATTTTGAAAATGTGGAAGTGGATGATGAAGATGAAAAAAGAAGATTATTGGCTAGTGCAGTATCTAGTATTTTGTCTTCAGCAACAAATAATACATTATTACTCATCTCAATAAAAGCCTTAGCAAAAATATTACCAAAATTGTTTAAAACTAATGCCACAAAAATGCAAGTAGTAACGGGTGATTTGGTCATTCCAACATCTACTAGTAAAACTGATACTGCGTATTATATTCCAACAACTTTAGATCAATCAGTTAAAATTACTACAAAAGGAAGGAAGATATTAGTAGTAACACAAACATCTACTACAACATTCAAAATAAACAAATATGAAAATGAAGCCGCCTATAGTGGAACCACCAATCCAAATGGTAATAGTATTGAAAGAGTTTCAGGGTATAAAGAAACATATAACGGGTTTGAATTTATTCTTGGAAGTATAACTGGACGAAATGTTGCTGGAAAGAGAACAAGAATTAATGCTAGTCAACCAGTAACAGGATTTAATTTAAATTCAGAAGTAAAAATGGATCAAGGTTCATATTCAGTATCTAGTTTGTTGTCGAATTATTCCCAACAATATAACTTTTCATATGAGGATTTTTCATCTTCGAGTGGTTCATCTTCGAGTGGTTATCCACAAAGTTCGTCGCTTGTAAGTGGTTCATCTTCATTTTCTATAAATAGTACATCAGTATTAGGAGTCATTTCTACACGTTTGGATATAAATTCAACTGCTTTATCTTATAATTTAATATTAGATTCTAACCAAAGTATAAATATCGAAATTTCGTCTTCAAGTGGTTCAAAATTGCAACTTTTAAATGATGCAAATATAATCATTTCAAAAGGTTCGTCGTCGTCCACGTATTTCAATTCTATAAGTAAAACACATCCCATATCACAAATTTATTTGAATATTGTTATAAATAATACATTAAGTATAAGAGAAAAAATTAATCAAGTAGAAGGTCTTATAAACTATTATTCAACTAATATCCAGGTTATGTTATTCATAGAAAGAATGTTAGGTCGTTATTTAGTTTATAGACCAATTGGATATTTACCACCAACAACAATATACTCGCGCGAGATAGTCAATGAAGAAAAGATTGATGATATAAATAGTGCGAAAACAGAAGAAGCGACATTGGTTCCGGTATCAAATAATATTAAAAACAAAATGTATAAAAATTATTTGATGCAAAGTAAATAAATAAAAATGATTAAATATTTCACGTATGTATAAATTTATATTACACGGGTTCTACACATTGGACATAATAAACCAGTATGTTCGTTTTTAGTAAAATTATTATAGCAACATGAAGCGCAAATAAAGTGATTGCATTTCATCGTAAGATAACTTTTGTTACCAATGGGCTCGATACATATAGGACAAATTTTCGCACTATCATTAATAATATTTTCATTTTGAATATTATTAATTTCGTTTTCCAAGTTTTCTATTTTTCTAGAAATACTTGAAAAGTTTATATAATCACATTTAGTTAATTTTTCAAGTGGAACATCTTTACTATAAATAATACTTGTGCAATCATATGTTTTCTTTTTAGGATAACAATATTTGACGTCTTTTCTCTTCGACGTGAAATCAGGATAAATATTTTTGTGTAAAAAGTCATCAATTTGGGTTTGCAATTTAAATTCAGCAATAGTTTTGTCTATTTCTTCCATTTTTACCCTGTAATTGTGATATTTTCTCTTTATAAAATATTCAGAACTATGCAAATGATTCAATTTTCTAAAATATATTATAAAATAACATAAAGTTATAATTAGTTTTTAATAAAAATGCAAAAGATAGAGAAACTAGAGCAACTTCGCCAACAAATAGAATCGCTAGAAAAATTTCACCAAACAGAAATACTAAAAATTTTGCACGAAAAGGTAGACAAGGACGTATTAAATGAAAATAATAATGGTACATTTGTTAATTTATCAAGTCTAAGTGATGATGTAGTGCAAAGTCTAGAAATATATTTAAGTTACGTAACAAAACAGGAAACACAATTGGATGCACTCGAAACTCAAAAAGAAGAATTCAAAGTTAAATATTTCCAAAAAGAAAATAAAGATAATAATGCACAATTAAGTAATGAGTGTTAGTATAATAGACGATTTATCATCATATATGATAACAAATAAAAAACTAGCACAATGTGTAAAACATAATATGAAAAAAATAATCACGCGACAAGAAAAGAAGGTTGAAAAGTTGGATAAAAAACACCCTTCCATGTTTATTCCAAGTCAGCACGATAAACTTTTTTGGATATTTTATGTAATGAAAAAAGGTTTTGATGATTATAATTTACATCAATATACAAATGAATTCAGTGAGGAAAAGAAAATAAAATTTGAGTATATTGATAAAATACGAGCAAACAAGGCACTATTGAAATCACATAAAATACAAAAAATATCAGATTGTGAAAGTGATTTAATCAATGAGCGGACAATTTCGATGAAAACGTTTCATGTTTTGTGCATTATTGAAAAGCTCGATTTTATTTTTTTCACAAAAAATAGTTATTTTAGTTTTATGAAAAATGAAGAAAATTATGAAAACCTTCATGTATTGCATCGAATCAACGATTATTATGCATACGAGATGAATAAAAGCGATTTGGTACCAATGTACAAAGAAATGCGTTTTAAAATAGAAAAATATGATAAACCATTGAAAGCAATTTCGTCCTTTAAAACAGATGAGCTAATCGAAATCGCTGATTTTTTCAAAGTAGATAAAATGAAGGATGGTAAAAAGAAGACAAAACAATATTTATATAATGAATTATATGATATCATTAGCGCGTAGACACGAACACAACAAAAAATTTTATACTATAATTTTTATAGTATAAAATATATAACACAACTAGACATTTATTTTTTTGTCGATTTTTCATCCTGGGTTTCAGTTTCTTTTGCAACTATCTTTTTTTTCCGTCCAGGTTTTTTCTTAATGGTTATCTTTTCAGGTAATTCTTCACTTTTAGGTTCAGAAGTTTGTATAGGTGAAAATGGGTCTTCAATAGTTATTTTTGGTGCGGGTTCGTCTTGTTCTTTATTGAGTGTTCCATTATTACTTTGGTTATCTTCCTTTTCAAGTGAATTTACATATGTTGACATGAGTATTTGGTCTTCTTCGTCAATGATAGAATCGATTAATCTGACAGGTGTAGTTTCATGACGTACTTTTTTGCATACAAAGTAGCTATTAAAGAAACTTATTTGTTTTTCTTCTTTATTCATATGTAATGCGCGACCAACTTGATGTGATTTTGTAACACCTTTCTCGATATCTATTTGTAATTGTCTATGAAGTTCTTCAAAACTACCAAACGAAGATGGTAGATTTATTTCTTTTGATTCGTCAGCAGTAAGTAATTTAAAACCATATTTTTCTAATATTTGAAAGAAATAATCATAATTCACCAAATACTCGCGGAACATTTTATTAATTGTATCTTGGTAAACATCAATACCATAACCAATACAGCTAGCATCGTCACTAAATTCGTCGAATTCATATTGTTTAATAACTTCCCACATTTTCTCACCATTAGCATGTTTCAGAACTTCACTTTCACCTTTTTTTCGCTTGGATAAATGGTTAAACATCTTCTTGCCGTCATACGAAGTGCAAATAAAGTATCCACCAATACGTGTAGTATCTACAATATTTTGAATAAAATTTTCTAAACTAGGAACGTTTTCAAAGAAATAATGTAATGCAAATTGGCATGAACTAATATGAAATCCATCTTTAGCTTTACCATAGTGGCGAAGTGCTGCTTTACCAATCTTATGAACATCCTTTGTACCTTTATTAAAAACAGCATTTGTAACATGTTTATAAATCGACTCTTCATTATTTCCATCAATCGCATCTAATGTAATAATACGTTTGCTAGAGTCACCAGGAACAAATAATGCGTCGGGGTATACATCCAACGATTTCTTGTAATTCAGGAAACGTGCACATGCTCCATCAATGTGATTTTCAATGTTGTCTTTTGATTTATCAATACCGAATACAAATGACAATTTGCTTTGAATCCATTTAGGGAAATCACCACCTTTACCAACAGCATAATCAATAAGCATATCACCAACATTGGATACATTTTCGATTAACATACGTTTGACAACTTTATTATGAAAATCGCGCAACGACGCTGTGTAATCACGTTTATTTTCACGATTATAATAAGTATCATCATCTTCTATTTCAGGAATATTTTCGCCAGTTGTCATCATTTGTTCATCTAATGGATGATGAATGGATTGCCAATTACTATTGGCAACCTGATAACTATTTCCATAATTTTTCTGACCATTTCGTAATTCGCGTGTTTTATCGTAACGAACGCGTAAAGGTACCCATTTCCATAATTTTGGACGTGAAAAGTCGTAATAACATTCTACAATCATATTATCTTCAATAACTTCATTATCTTCTGTTTTTACAACATCAACACCCATATTATTTACAACATTAACATTGCATAAATGTGCTTGATTGTCATAAGGTTTTGTTGGAAAGAATTTTTGAGGTTTGTAGCCGGCATTAAAATCAGTTTTGGCTCCGCGTTTAACATTGCCGATAATGTCTTCCACTTTCAAGTCGTCTAATACATCTGCACATGGGTGTAAATAACCACTTTCATTTTCTTGAAAACCGCACATAAGTGTTAAAGTTTTATAGTTCATAATACTATCTTCAATATATTCAGTTTTTATGTCATCTTTCATTTTCACTAGGAAATCGATAGTATTAAATTGTGGTGGTTTCCACTTAAACGATTTGTCCCATGTTTTTTTCACGTATTCACGAGGTAATGTAAGGTCACTAGGAGTAAAGACGAGTCCATCTGTCTCATATTCAAACAAATTGTCATTGATTTTGTCCAAAATATTTTTGTTGTCTTTAAAAATGTTGCCTGAAAAGTAAAATTGTTTAGGTTCAATACGTATGGGTGATGGTTGTCCAGGCATAACGGATTCTGGTTTTAATATGCGAATAAATTTTTCCATTAAACCATGGCGACTTTTATTTACATCTTCACTATTCATAAATGGCAAGTCACGATGTTCTTTTTTATTAATATAATAAATATCAAAGCCTGCATATAAATCGATAACATCATCATTTTTATCCTTTTGAATATACTCACAATCTAATAATGAATGAAATATTTTATTATTTTTTGTTCTAGTGCCAGTAGCAATAATATTCATATTAGTGGTGATTGCAAATATAATACCATTTCCCGAAATATACAATAATCGTCTTTCGCCATCTGCTTTTTCTGTCACACAATAGTTTTTGCGAATATTCGGGTCACGTGAATCAGGGTCAATGGAAACAACATGTTTTCGCTGAAGTGTAATAGAACCAGGCCCAATAAACTGCTTAGGTGCAAGTTTATATTTCATTTTTTCTTTAGGCATTTTCAAAATAATTTCCTTGTATTGTTGCTCAATGGCATAGATAGTTTTGTATGACACTGGATATTTCGTATTTTGCAAACCACAAAGAACATATTTGATAGCTAGTCGCATTTGTTTCATGATGCTAGAAACATTATATTTTTCTGCGTCGCTTTGAATTTTTGCATTATCTAATTCTAGTTCTATTTCATATGATTCTGCATTTTTGAAAATATCTGTATGTTGAATAGAACGTTCATAAACAATGTCATTTCTATCATTTTTTTTCGATGATTTGACAATAGACATATGGCAGAGGATTGGGAAATCAGGATGACTAAATTCAACGCGATTAATATATCGATAATATTTTTTCAATGATTCATATTTATCCAAATATTGGTTTTTAATAAAAGGATGGTTACTTTTCATATCTTCTTCCAAATTAAATGCCATACGAAATTGAAAATCATCATTATTAATAGGCATTAATTTTTGAGATTTGCTTTCTACAACCCCTTTTTTTTGAAAACGAACCAATGCATTTTCGGGCAAACGATTTGTTTTACAAAGTTCTTGTATATTGTCTTTTCCTAAAACTTCAGCTCTTACTTCACTAATGGCTTTGTTATGGCTGTCATATTGACTAGAAATTCGCATAAAATAACTACCATTTAAGTTAGAAGATGTAAAGCCCATAGAAATAAGTTTTTGTGCAACACGATCAAAATCCATTTTTTGAATAGCATTATCAAATTTACGTGTATTGAAACGAACTTCCAATTCTTTGTTTATGCTAGTGTTGCTAGGAGTATATTGTAAATATTTTGAAATTAGTATTTCCATATTATCCTCTTTGTTTACCATTATTAATATAATATATATTTCTATTTTAAATAATAATCAATTTTTTGAATTAAAATTAATGAAAAATTAACATTAATGAAAAAACATATAAATGTAACGGAACAAATATGAATATCAACCAATCTTTATTATGATCCAACAAATAGCGTTACCTTATATTAGATTAAATAATATACCAACATTTGTAAGTAAAATAATTAATAACAATTGTGAAAATACAACCGAGAACTATATTAAAAATCTTCAAACTAAAAATATAGAAGAAAGTTTAAAAATAAATGATGAAAATGACGTAATTAATGAAATATTATTAACAATACGTCAAAAAGCAGACTATAAATATAATTGGACTTTATTTGAATATTTGGAAATTTTTCACAATAATTATAATTGTGATACCAATAGAGATATAAAAAACATTGAATGTTTTGGAAAAAATAATAATGAAATTATTTATTCATTAAAAAAAGTATTCACAAACCAAAAAATAAATATTATAAAAAATGATGCAAATAATATTTTAAATGAAATAGAAAAAATTCAAAAGTCAACAGATGAAACAAAAATAGACTTATTTATATTTGACGTTTCAAATATTAATATTTTAGAAGAGGGATTAAATGAAACAGAAATGTTTTTATTATACTTACCAAAAATATTATTGAAACTAAAACAAGGAGGAAATATAGTAATATCATTGAAAGATAGTTATAGTGATGTTATTCATGACATATTATTTTATCTAAATAGTATTTTTGAAAAAGTATGTATTTGTAGACCAAATATTATGATAACAAGCGATAATCATCGCTATATATTATGCAAAAAACTAGAGCGTAAAGTAACATTGGAAGAAATTAATAATTTACTAAGATTCTTTTATTATTTAATAGTTGTAACAAATAAAAACAATAAACTGAATACATCTGCACGTATTTTCGATCAAGATATTCCCATGTTTTTTAAATGCAAAATAGATGAAATAAATTGCATATATGGTCAACAAATATTAGAATATACAATGATGGTGGTAAATAATAAACAACATGAAATATATAATTACTACAAAGTACGAAATGACAAAATAGATAATTGGATAAATCTTCACAAGGATTACTTAAATGCAGATATCGAAGAAATATATAAGAAACAAAAATCATTAACAATTATTAAAGAAATGGTCAATACAATGGTAGAAGAAATCGAAAAATAAATTAGTTCGAAAAAAATGTCACAGAGTCGTCATCGTAGAACTGGGAGTTTAAAGAAAGTTGGTCTATTAAACGTGATGCTCGTTGTTTGCTTTGGACTATGTAAACGGGTGCAACAGGTTTAACAAGTGAGAATATTAAATAAAGTAGTGAATTAACATACCATTTATCTGATATAATAATGCTTTTTTCTAAAAATACATTATTTTCCTTTTTTTTCTTTTCTTTTAATTTGGAGATAAAATTACACATTCGATAAGCATATTTAACGGGAATGTAACCAACATTAGTAGCATCAAAAATAAAAGTATAATGCACCTTCCTATTGTCGAAGCATTGCCATAATCGACAAAATTCAGTAAAATCGTCCTCTTCATGAATTGTACGTAAAGCAACATGTACATGTGGAAATTGTGCATCATTGAAAATGCCAAACATTCTATATTGTTATGTACAAATTAAAAATAAAAATAGAACTAAATTGCATAAAAATGAATAGGAAACGATATAAATATAAATCGATATATTGAAATAATGAGCGAATTAGAATCAAATACGAACGATACATGCATTGCAAATAAATTTAGTTGCTTGGATAGTGAAGTAAATGCAATAAATACAAACGTAAAAAAAATTGATTTTACTGATGGCGACGAATATGTTCATGATTTGGGTAAAGGTGATAATATTTTTTATGTAATCCAAGGAAGTGGTGTTACTTTTTATAATAATAAAGAATATTATTGGAAAAAGAATGATATAATTAATTTAACAGAAACCAACAAAAATATTAAACATTACGCTTATAACAAAGAAACGTCACTATTATATATTTCGAGCAATGAAAGCGACAGACCTGCAAAAGCTTTTGAAAATGTTTTAATCAGTACATTCGGAGGTTAGTTTTGCATATTTGCGCAATATAATTAGAGTTTGAAGACTTTTGCATAATATGCCCAAAAGAAAATACCAACAAAACATTTGGAAAATAAATCAAGAATATTAAAAGAAATATTTTTAGTTACTTCGTCAAAGAAATATACAACACCATATAATGCCCATAAAACAAAGAAAGCACTATATAACATCATGTTATCAAAGTTATATTTGCCTTGAACATATGTTTTATAAATATAACCGAATAATCCAGCAAAGAAACCAAAACCAATCAGATTACCTAAACCCAAAGACAATGTTCCAATTTCACCGAGATATCCCGCGCCAAGCATACCATAATTCATAACTAGAATTTTCAAATAAGAAGAAAATGACATGGCTCCATTTTTACTATTGTATAAAAGAGCCAGCACAAGTACGAGTAACATAATAGGGGTAGTGATTGCCCAATCTGTGTAACGTGTTTTATTAATAGCTTTATAATCGATTTCTTCATCATTTTCAATGGAAGTAACAAATTTCCCATAAAAGAAAGCTGCAACAACGGAGATGCATGTTTCTAAATTAAGAATATTGCGAATTTTCATATCTTTGGTGCGAATGGCCTCAATAAATGTAATTGTGGCAGTAGTCATTAAAAATGCATATGTAATATAAAAACTATCATTTACAAGATTTTTACTTGCAAACAATGAATTCATATTTTGTCTGGATGCTTCCATTTATATAAAGTAAATATTTTATATACACCTTTGGACATTTTAAATCTTCAATTGTCTAAATTTATGAGATAACTTCACTCTAATGAACTATATGTTCCCGCAATATAAAATACGTTTTCATAACCATATGATTTAAAATATTCGGCTGCACTTCGAGCGCGTTGTCCAGTATTGCAATAAACGACAATATTCCGTTTTTTGTTTTTTCCTAAAATTCTAGTTGCATTTTTTTCATTAATATTACTTGTTGGCAGGTGTTTTGCTTTTTCAAAATGTCCAATATTCCATTCTGTTTGTGTTCGAACATCAATAACAAGAGCATTCCCTCTGTTTATTTTTTGTTTAGCATCTTTAGAGGATAATAATTGAACGCCTGAATAGGTATAATATTGTCCAAAAGCAAATAAAGCGTATAAACTACTTGCAATACCTGTATAAAAATACAAGTCTGAATTCATATATATTATTCAAATAAAATAATGTATATGTGTTAAAATAACAAGTCGTGTGCATTATTTAGTTATTTTTTGCGTATTAAATTAAACATAATGTAAACGCCTAGTAAACCAATGCTGGCAATATATAATTGAACAATAGGGTCCTTTGGTAATTTTGATAAATCTTTTTTTTCATCTTCGTCTAAAGAGAAAGTAACATGTTTTTCGTTTGTTTGCTCCATTAAGTTATCATTAGAAAAAGTTTCTTTACATCTTTTATTTGAAATAGGATTACGTTTATTTGAAAAAAGACACGCGTCAAGATTTTTAATATCCATAAGAGCTACATATTTTGATTGTCTGGATTTACGATTATTTGAATCAATCGTTTCCATGGTTATTTTTTGGCAATCAGGTGTACCCCCCATCATAAAAGCTTGAAAAATTTTCAACGGATTGAGTTGTCCCATAGTACTTAATGTTCCGGGAATGAGACCTTTAAATTCACTAAAATTTGCTCCAGTAGAAGACGAAATCAAAGGAATATTTCCTTGAGGGACATTATTAATATAAATTGAGCGAGTTTGTTCTTTTTTAGAGCGAATATCATTGCATTTTGCACCTGTATCAAGAAAGAATTTATTACCCATGGGTCCTCCTGATTTAGAGGCACGTCCTTTACCTGTTACCAATACTTCTGTATAATCAATTAAGCCTCTAATATTTCTACCGGCTTGAGGTATATTTCCTTTACTGCTCATGTTGAGTTGTGCAGGAGTTTTTATATTTTTGGCGTAATTATATTGTGGTCCAAGAACTTTTTCTTCCATGCTATTTAAATCACCAGTAACTCCTTGAAAAAAATCTGACATATATTATAAAGTCATATTTTTTAATGTTAAAATAATTAATTAACATTAAAAATAAAATTGTAACAATATTTAAATGATAATTTTAGAATTATGCTCATTCAATACCTGACACTTGTGGTGCAGGTTTACTTGCATCATCGTCGGTTAATCCAGTTTGTTCTTGTGCATCTTTTTTACTAGCTTCAGCAAATTCTTTTATGTTGTCAGTATTGGTTTTAATTTGACTAGTATTTTCTTCAACATTTGTCTCCATTGATTGAAGTTTTTTTTCTAAAGAATGTATTTTGTCTTTTACCGAAACTATTTTGTTATTTTCACACATCTTATCTTTACAATTTGCTCCTTTCATTCCCTCACGTATTGGATAAATGTAAAGATAAATATTGTATAATATAACAAAAGCAAAAAAGTAAATCAATAATTTATTTAATTCCATATATATAGTTTATATTATTCTAACATGGAATTATTCAGCATAATACTGAATAAATCCGCGTTAGAATCATTCGACATAATATTTCCATTTCCCCAACATTTATATGCGACAGAAGGTGGTACATTATCGACAAAAATTTCCCCAATTGATACTATATCTTCTAATACGGATGCTAATATCTTTTTATGATGTTTTTCATAATCGTGAAAACTCGCAATAATATCTACTATTTCAGCAGGAATATATTTTACTTTATTTCCGAACATTGTTTTACTATTACTTACTATAATTGCAAAGTATTAGTCGTAAAATATAAGAATCAATTTTTTTATATTTGCATAAGTTATATGGAAAATAATTTTTGTTGCGAACAAACCAAGGCATTAAGAAGAAATCGTTATGTAAGTAAATTACCAAAGACGTATTATTCAAGTCATGGCAAATATTTAGATAATCGTTCTAAAACTTTTGAAAGAAACAACATGCATTATTCAACAAATGAAACAAATAAGGAAAATAATAGTTATCGTTCAAATAATTGTTGTGGTAGTCATATTTACAAAACAAGCAATCAATCTATGAAAATGCAGGGGTCTGAAATGTCAAGTGGTTACATGTATAAATTAAAAATGCATTGTAAATGTATCCGTTAAAAATCATATTTAAATTGTATTAAATATGATTAAAACTTATATAAGTAATTATTTACATTTTAACACGAAGATATAATTGGTAAGCAGCTAAACCACCAGCAATTTGTGCAACAACATAAGGAATTAAATCCTTTTTAGGTAATTTACCAGCATTAAACATCATTACAGAAACAGCGGGATTGAAATTACCACCAGAAATAGGTCCACCAATCATGATAGCAATAATTAAAGCGGCACCAATAGCAAAGGCATCACCAGTGGCCATGATTACGTAAAGAAAGAATAGCGTACCTAAAAATTCGACTAAATATTTTTGCATTATATAATAATGGGCGAAAATATTTTATTTATTTTTTATAAATTTTATTGTAGGCGCTTTCTTTTTTAAATCGTGTAAAAAGTGATGAATCATATACATATTTTACATTGCATGAGCTGGCAGGCACACCTGAATTATCACAATTATTTCTTGTATTGTCTCTTCTTGTTAAACTATCAAATCGGAATGCAAGTGATTGCAATGGGTTGGGACCCCCACATGCATAATTAGGGCGTGATAATAAATCACCGGCATTCATAACAGCACGAAATGAACCAATCTTTCTTTTGTTTTCATTGTCACCTACAACATTTTTACTATTCCATACATCACGTAAAATTTTTCTGGTACTTGCGCGGCTGCTCTGGCTGCCATAAATATCTGCATTTGATTTTTCCATATATATAAAGTCAATAAAAAAACTTGTATATATGTCTAAACAATACAATAATATAATTATAATAATTTTATTTATCTGTCATAATCCTTGGAACAACATTCATAGTCATAAGTTCTTGGAATAATAGTTTGCACGAATAAGGGATTTCGGTGTATGAGAAATCACTTCGATTATTACAGACTTTGCAAAAATGAATATGCAAATCATCATTATATGCCGCGATTAATCCGCATTTATTACAAACATGTACACTATACTTATCTGAAGCATCATACAATCTTCCCCTAGTGAATCTTGATGCACCATGACTTACCATGCAATCACGTTCCATTTCACCAAAACGCAATCCACCATCACGCGAACGTCCTTCTGCGGGTTGGCGAGTAAGATTTACCATGGGTCCAATAGAACGACTATGTTGTTTATCACTCACCATATGTTTCAAACGCTGGTAAAATACAGGTCCTACAAAAATACTGGTTTCGATTTGTTCACCTGTAAGTGCATTATACAAAATTTCATTTCCATTGCTCTCATAACCAACTTGTGACAATTCTTTACAAATGTCATTAATTTGAAATTCACCAAAACTTGTACCATCGCCAAACAAGCCAAGTTCTAGAAGCACTTTACCAAGAAGTGTTTCTTTTAGTTGACCAATAGTCATACGAGATGGAATAGCATGAGGATTAATAATAATATCCGGCTTCACACCATTTTTAGTGAATGGAATATCTTCTTCTGGGATAATATTACCAATCGTACCCTTTTGCCCATGACGGCTCGAAAACTTGTCACCAATAACTGGTTTTCTAACTACTCTAGTTCTTACTTTAGCAAAATTATATCCATCACCATTTCGGTCAATATAATTTTTATCAACATATGTGTCTTCATTTGTTCTAAAAATTTTACTTTGGTCTTCGTATTTAATAACTTTTGTATGATCATTTTTATTTTCTTTAATGGGTTGAACTTTTGAAATAATAACATCCCGATTTTCAATCAATGTGTTTTCAGGAATAACACCTTTAGAGTTTACCTTGTTATAATTGCCAAACTTCATGCCCTTTGTTCGTGAGGGGTCAGGTTTGCAACGGATTTCTTCGTCACCATGAATTTTCTTATCCTCATCCTTTTCGGTATGATAAATAGTGGCTTGAAATAAACCGCGGTCAACAGAACCTTTATTGAACAAAATACTATCTTCCTGATTATATCCAGTATGTGTCATAATAGCTACAATTACTGGAGAACCAGAAGGAATATTATTAAGTTGAATTAAGTTCATGATTCGCGTATCCACTAGAGGACGCATAGGATAATTCAAAACATAGGCTGTTTTATCCATACGATTATCGTAATTCGTTACGTATACACCCATCGATTGTTTAGACATAGCACACTGATAAGTATTTCTAGGTGACTGATTGTGTTCCGGAAAAGGAATACACGATGCAAGAATACCAAAAATAGTACTAGGATGTATTTCACAATGGGTATAATTATATGTATTATTTTCATGTAAATTTGAAGGTTTCATTGAAATCATTGTGGTATTTTGTTCTTCAGGATCAATATATTCAATAATAGAATCATCTACTTTCATATTTGTTAGTAAATCTTCCCATACAAGTTCTTTATTTTTTATTTTTTCAACATCTTCTTCGTGCAAATTTAAGCGATTCTTTTTTACACGCAAAACAGGCCGCGTAACTCTTCCGCCGTCGTTGCATACACGAATTTCCATAGCGTCATATGCAAATATAATCGACGTGTAAATGTTAATCATTCCTTTGTATTTTAGGTCTTTCAAATAATTATATAATTTCATCGGTTCTTCACTAATTCCAACCCACGCTCCATTGACAAAAACCTTGACTTTATTAAAAGCTTCATGTGTTTGAATATTTTCGATTGGAATAATTTTCGCTCCTACATATGTAATAATAGAACTACTATTAGAAGGAATAGTAACATGAGTCATGTAGCTCAAATTTTTTACAACACCTACAGATTGACCTTCTGGAGTCTCAGCAGGACACAAAAATCCCCATGTAGTATTATGCAACATACGCGGAGGAATTAGTTTACCACTTTTATCTATAGGAGTAGCAATACGTCGCGAATGACTCAAACTCGACGCGTAAGTCAAACGATTCAATACTTGAGCAACACCAACTTTAGTCGAACTGGATTGCTTAATACCAAAATCACCTGTACTCAATGCACGTTTAATACCATTTTCAATAGTAGAAGATTTAATAATTTTATAAATATTTGTATGATTAACAATATTTCCATAGTCATATGTGGAACGCCATGAACCCGTATTGATTTCTTTTACAATTTGTTTACTCATGTCCTTGACTACTTTATTGAAATAATTTCGAAATAAATTATTTAGAAGTGAACCTGTTAGGTCAATGCGTTTGTTAATATAACTATCGCGGTCATCTTGCGGTTTAACACCAGCAAAACATTCCAAAATGCGATGTGTCATATAACCCAGGAAATACGTTTTTTGTTGGGTGTTATAGCAGTGAGGAAATAAATCATTTTCAAGAACATCCTTGGTAAATTCTAGCTTCTTCTGAGCCCCCAACTCTTTATCCATATTCATCGGAGTATACATAACATATTGATTAATATAATTAATAGCTTGTTCTTTAGTGCGAATTTCATTCGCTTCAATAATCGAAGCTTGAAGATGGTCGCATGTAATTTTTGTATTTTCATTAACATTTAGTAAAATATAATTGCAAATATCTAAATCAGTGGTTGCTCCAATTGCTCTGAAAGCAATAAATAATGGAATTGGGTTTTTGATGCGAGGAATTTGTAAATAAATACTATGCCCAAATCCATTGTTTTTGGAAGAAACATACATGGTAATTTGTTTCGGACTAATACATTTGAAATCGGGAACGGATTTAATTTCAGCTTGCCATATATATTTTGTATTATTTTTTGAAATATTGTAGCAATATACTTTATTTTCGGCGGCACGTTCTTGCCCCAGAACTGTTTTCTCTGAACCATTAATAATAAAATACCCTCCTGCATCATATTTGCATTCACCCGTAATGTTACTATCTACATGCTTATATTGGTTTAGAAGACAAATAGACGATTTTAACATAATAGGTAGTTTGCCAATATGTACTTGTGGTAAAGTTTTATGGAAGGTTTCGCTGTTTTCAAGACCATCTCCATTACGTGTAACGTATTTAATATTGATGTCCATGGTCATTGTAGAAGAATATGTAAAATTGCGCAATCGTGCTTCTTGAGGAAACATGAGTTTTGTTGCACCATTATTTTCATGAATTTGAGGACGATGAATTTGAAAATTTGTAAAATGAACAAACATTTCAAGTGAATGCTTACCTGATTTTTCATCGTAGTCTTGTTCGGAACATATGTGTACTGGATTAAACATATCGATTGTTTTTTGAATTTGCACATTTACAAACAAATTATAAGATTCTAATTGGTGTCTTACTAGTTGTTCCAAATATTGGCCTTCAAAGTAAGAACCAATTAGGTTCCATGGTGTTTCAATATACGTATCAAGTGTCTCGCGTTCTAACTTATCTGTCATCTTGCTCATACTTTGTGTACATTTAACCATATATATACTTTAGTTTCAATTTTTAAATTTATTTATAACAATATATTTATTCATGTTATGTATAAATTTCAAAAAAACTATGTAAATATAGTTTATGAGTTCTACACAAAAAACAATATCTATAAATCCAGCATTATTTCAAATGAGTGGTAATAAAAAAACTAGGAAGGAAAAAGAGAAAAAAGAGAAACAAACACAAAATTCACTCATGAAACCTTCTACTCTAAAAAATAAATTTATTCAGAAGGTTAAGCAACATCAACAAAAAAAGAAAGAAGGAGGAAAAAAAACGAAGGAAAAGGAATTTAAAAGTGAATTTGAAGAATCTATACAATATTTATCGTCATTAATAGAAAAAGATAAAAAAGAGAATGAAAAAAAACAAGAAATTAAAAGTGAAAATAGTTTAAATAAACTAGAAACATTTCAGCAAGATAATTTTTTAAGAGAACAAGTAAATGTAGAATTACCCAATGATTTAAAAAAACCTGAAACTATTTTTAACAGAAATTCGTTAAAACCTTTAATGGATGAAAAAAAGGTGCCGTATGGATGTTTACGGAATGGTAGCAAACCAACATATCGTCAATGGATGCAAACAAGAAAGCGACCATTTAAGCAAGAAAAGATAAATATAAACGAGCCAATGTTTGTTAATAATGATGAAAATATTAAGCGTCAAGAAAAGTTAAAAGCAGTGAAAAGTATGTTTCAAGGTGAAAAAGAAATTAAAAATGAACCAATGCAAATACATGTAAAAGAAATAGAAACCAGTAAATTGGTAGAAAATCCACCACCCATTATTAATAATAATCTAAATAGCAATCTTAGTGTAGAACCGATAATTTCAAAACCACCAAAAATGGCTATTAAAAAGAAAATTACACGAAAATACATTTGCGGAAAAAATCAAAAAACGAGACGAATAGGTGTTCTTATTAAAGATGGCGAGGGACGCGCAAAAATAATACGCGAAAAACGTAATTTATCTAGACGTAATATTAATGACGTAAAAAAATATTTACACAATAATGGTTTATTGAAAGTAGGAACTCATGCACCAAAGAAGGTGTTAATGGATATGTATGAAGCATGTATTTTAACAGGAAAAGTATTAAACGTCAATGATAAAATTCATATTCATAATTTTTTAAATTCAAATGAATCATAAATTTCTCTTTATAATGTAATTATATATGTTAAAAAAAATGATATATATTTTTTTAGTAGTAGTAATATTATTTGGCATGTTTCTTTTTATTGACCTATTTAACATAAATTTAGAGAAAATGAATGAAAGGCGTTTGGTAAAGGAAGTAACAATAGAAACTTAGTAAAATTCATGATATTATGTATATAGTAAATTAATTTTGCATAAAAATTGATATAAAATTAATTCAATTATATATAAAATATATAAAGATGATTATTCCAATTAAATGTTTCACATGCGGTAATGTATTGGCTGATAAATACAGATATTTTCAAGACAAAGTACGTAAAATGAAACAAGATAAAAAGATCGATGCGGATAAAGTTATTTATTTAACAAAAACGTATAATACAAAAGCTCCTGAAGGAATCGTTATGGATGAACTAGGTATGAATAAAATGTGCTGTAGAAGACATATGTTAACTCATGTTGATATAGAATAAAATATATTTATATTATATATTATGGCCGTACGTTCAAAAAAAAACGTTTCCAAACGTTCTAAAAAAAATGCTTCCAAACGTTCTAAAAAAAGAGTATTAAGAAGAAAAAGAAGTTCTACTCGCAGAAATAGAAAAATACATAAAGGAGGAATGAATTTAGCATTAGTTGGAGCTCCTGTTGAAGCAAATCCTTCCACTTGGCCCGGAAATGCACCAAATCATGGAGGTAATCATTATCCTTTAAATACATATGAAAACACACCTTTCCAACATTTGCAACCAACACGCGGTGGAGGTAGAAGACGTAAAAAGGGAAGAAAAACAAAGAAAATGAAAAAAAATAAGAAACGTGGTCAAAAAGGTGGTTCCAGTTTTTTTGCTGAATTATTTCCCGAAACATATTTAGCAGGACAAAATGTTCAACATAGTGTCGGAAATACAATGAATACTATTAATGGTTATCAGGCATCAGCTGACCCAAAACCTTGGGTTCAGCCAGAATTATTAAAAGTTCAACAACGAATGATTTAAAAAAATACTACAACTATAATATATGAATTCACCTATGGATATTCATATAATGTCTTGGAATATTATAAAAAAATACTTTAAAGAAGAACCAAATGCATTGGTATTGCACCATTTACAATCGTACAATGAATTTATTAATAAAGGTGTCCAGCAAATTTTGTCGGAACGTAATCCAATAGAAATTAGAAAAAATTATAATAATACAATTGATGATTATGAAATACAGGCTAACGTTTATTTAGGTAAAAAAGACGGGTCCGGAATACATTTTGGAAAACCAATTATCTATGATAATGATCGTGTTCATTATATGATGCCAAATGAAGCAAGATTGCGAAACATGACATATGGTTTTGCTTTATATATAGATATATTATTTGAATTTAAAACATATAATCATGAAACAAAAGACTTTGTCAGTGAATATTTCACAATTGACAAATATTTTTTCGGTAAATTTCCTCTTATGATACATTCCGATTTGTGTATTTTATCATCTATGAATTCTGAAACACGTTTTCAAATGGGAGAATGTAAAAATGATTATGGAGGTTATTTTATTATTGATGGTAAAGAGAAATCGATAGTAAGTCAAGAAAAATTTGCTGACAATATGCTTTACGTAAAAAAAAATGCCGAAGGTGAAGCATATAGTTATAGTGGAGCCATACGTATGGTATCAGAAGATGCATCTAAACCTGAGCGTACAATGAAAATTCATTATGTAGCACCCACTAGTAAAATATCAAACAATAATATTGTTGTTCAAGTACCAAATGTGAGAAAACCGATTCCACTTTTTATTTTAATGAGAGCTTTAGGTGTAATTAGTGACAAAACAATTATATCTTATTGTCTACTTGATTTAGAAGCAAATAAAGAATATGTTGATTTATTCATTCCATCTGTTCATGATGCAGGTATTATCTTTACACAAGAACACGCGTTGAAATATATTGGTAAACTGACAAAACGTCAAACAATAGTAAGTGCACATGATATTTTAATGAACTATTTTCTTCCTAATATTGGAACAACTAATTATTACCACAAAGCATATTTTTTAGGACATATGGTATTCGAATTATTACAAGTAAAAACAGGTGCAAAAATGCCTACAGATCGTGATAGTTTTATGTACAAACGTGTTGAAGTACCTGGTAAGTTAATGTACGATTTATTTAAGGAATATTACAAAATACAAGAGCATAGTATTTTTGTAAATATTGATAAGCGTATTTTTTACAAATCTAGACCAAACAAAGAGAATGATTTTGTAAACATCGATTTTATTGGTTTTGAACAACTAGTTCGCAATTACGAAAATCAAATCTTTTCGAATCGTGCTGTTGAAGTTGGATTTCGCAAAGCATTCAAAGGTAATTGGGGTTCAACTAGTCACACCAAAAAAATGGGTATTGTTCAGGATTTAAATCGATTGAGTTATAATTCAGCATTAAGTCAAATGCGAAAATTAAATCTTCCGTTGGATTCAAGTGCAAAAGTGATTGGTCCACGTTTACTCCATCCATCGCAATATGGTCTAATTGACCCTATTGATACCCCGGATGGCGGTAACATTGGGTTGCATAAGCATTTGTCTATAATGACCTATATATCGAATCACGTACCATTGGAAAGTTTTAAATCATGGATGTTTGAAAAAGTAAATATGAAACCACTTGACTATTTTTCAACAAAACAATTATATAGCTGGATAAAAGTGTTTATTAATGGAATGTGGATTGGCGTCGTTGAAGATCCATTTGAAACTTTGAAAATCGTTAAAACAAATAGACGCGTTGGTATATTGCCAAAAGATGTGAGTATCAGCTTTTACTATCAACAACGTAAAATAGAAATTTTTGTGGATAGTGGCCGATTAATGAGACCAATTTATACTTTAGAAAAGAATAAATTTATCGGTAAAGAATTGCAAGATAAAATAATTGTAGACGATTTTCAATATATGGATTTATTCACAAGTTTCGATAAAAAAAAGAAAAACATTGACTTTAAAACATATAAAATATTCAATAATGATGAATTATATGATAAAAAAAATTTGAGCAATTCAAAATTTGGACCAATGGAATATATTGATACAAATGAAACAGAAACAGCACTAATAGCGTTAAATTTTGACGAATTAACTAAAACAAGTAAAAATTATTCTTTTGTAGAAATTGATCCATCATTGACTCTAGGTGTTATGGGGAATCAAATTATTTTTCCTGAAAACAATCCACCAACACGTAATGCATTTTCTTGTGGTCAAACAAAACAGGCTGTTTCGTTATATCATTCGAATTATCAAAACAGAATGGATAAAACAGGAATAGTTTTAAATTATGGACAAATACCATTAATTAAAAGCAAATATTTGGATATTATTCAAAAAGAACAGCATCCTTATGGGGAAAATGCGATTGTAGCTATTATGTCATATACTGGTTACAATGTAGAAGATGCTATTTTGATTAATAAAGGAGCTGTAGATCGTGGCATTTTTCGAACATCATATTATTCCGTTTTGGAAGCACGTGAAGAATCTACAAGTGTAACAGGAACAAATGACGATGTCCGTATTTTAAACATTAATGGTGCGAATGTTCTGAAGAAGAAACCAGGCTACGATTATGATGTATTGGATGCAAATGGTTTAATCAAAAAAGGCACAAGTGTACATGACCGCATGGTTATGATTGGTCGTGCAACAAAAGATCCAAATGAAGAAGAAACATATATTGATAGTTCGCTGACACCTAAAAAAGGGCAATTAGGTTATATTGACCAAACATTCATGACACAAGACGAAGAAGGATTTCGTTTAGCAAAAGTGCGAATTTGCCATCAACGTATTCCTGCTATTGGCGATAAAATGGCTAGTCGTGCTGGTCAAAAAGGTACAATTGGTTTAATTATTCCTGAAGAAGATATGCCTTATACAAAAGATGGAATTAAACCCGATTTAATAATTAATCCTCACGCTATTCCTTCACGTATGACTATTGGACAATTGGTAGAAAGTATGTTTGGAAAAGTGTGTTTGCATTACGGAACAAGTGGTGACTGCACTGCTTTTGAAAATAAAGGTTCAAAACACGAATTATTGGGAAATATGTTAAATGAATCTGGATTACATAAAAGTGGTACTGAAATATTATATAATGGAATGACGGGTGAACAAATCGAATCTGAAATATTTATTGGTCCAAATTATTACATGAGGTTAAAACATATGGTAAAAGACAAAATAAATTATCGTGCACAAGGACCTCGAACTTTGTTAACACGCCAAACTGTTCAAGGACGTGCAAATGATGGTGGTTTACGTATTGGTGAAATGGAACGCGATGGTTTAATAGCTCATGGTGCCACAAAATTCATTCAAGAATCATTTATGGTACGTGGTGACGAATATAGTATGGCAGTATGTAATACTTCAGGTTGTACAGCCATATATAATATTCGTGAAGATAACTTTTATAGTTTGCATACTGACGGCAATCCAGTTTTTTCAAATGATTTAAATGATTCAATGAAACTAAAAAGTGTATCGCGTTATGGGCGTAATTTTTCTATTGTACAAATTCCTTATTCATTGAAATTGTTAATGCAAGAATTACAGACAATGAATATTCAAATGCGCATTATTACGGAAGATAACATCGAACAATTTGAACAAATGAATTTCGGTAAAATGAAATTATTAGATGGTAAAAACTACCAAGATATTGCATCGATTTATAATAAACATATATCACCAGGAACACCCAAGGATACATCATTCATACCAAAATCACCATCTGACCCTCCTCCAGGAAGTCCTGCATATGCTCCCGATAGTAGTCCGCCATATGCTCCCGGAAGTCCAGATTACGACCCAAATACTCCTGACTATCCACCTGGAAGTCCTGCATATGCTCCCGATAGTAGTCCACCATATGCTCCTGGAAGTCCAGGTTATGCTCCAAATACTCCTGATTATCCACCAGGAAGTCCTGCGTACGATCCAAATAGTCCTCCATATAATCCGAATAGTACACCTGTTTCAAGCACAAATCGTGATAGCGATGGTGATACAATACCTCCTCCTCCACCATCGTCTAGTTCTATAAATAGTGCGGTTTCAAGTGTTACAGGAGCAATAAAGGAAAGTAAATCAAATGAGGAATTTCCATCTGTTACAATGAAAATAGATACAAATAATGCAAGTAAATCGTTGAAATTAGATTCTATCCAAGATTTAATTAAAGAAACTAGCTCCAAAGATAAAAGTGTTTTAGAGCCAGAAGAATTAGAAGGAAAAAAAGAAAGTGAAAATAATAGTGATGAAACAGAGGAAAGTAGTTCGGATAGTAACGTAAAAAAAACGATTAAAATAGATGCATGAAAATAGCATATTTTTAAATATTCATATAAATTGAAATAAAAATAATTAGTTATCTTATTATATAACTAATTATTATGGAATTATCATCAAGTAGCAATTTCGTAGGACAACTTTATAAAGTGAGAACCACACTAATCGAATTATTCGAGGACCAAGGTTATAGTGCTGGCAATTATACAAATTTTAGTATTGTAGAATTGCAAACAATGCTGAAAAATAAAGAATTAGACATGATGTTTAAAAAAGAAGGTAAACAAGCATTGATTAAATTTTATGAAATAACTGGTGAAACGAATAAAACATTAAAACAGCCTATTTTAGAATCTTTAGTATCACAATATTTTGAATTGGAAGAAACATTAAAAAAAACAGATGATTTAATTATTATTGTAAATGAAGATCCAACAGAAACAATTCAAAATGTCATGAAACATATTTGGGAGCAAAAAGGTATTTATGTGAATATTATTTCAGTAAAGCGACTACAATTTAATATTTTGACTCATACTTTAGTACCAAAACATACTCTTTTGACGAATGAAGAAAAGAATGAGTTTTATAAAAAATTTAACATTAAGAAGAGTAATGAAATACCTGAAATATCTCGTTTTGATGCAGTTGCAATGTCTATTTGCATGAGACCGGGTGATGTGTGCAAGATTATTCGTCCAAGCAAAACAGCTATAGAAGGTATATATTATAGAAATTGTGTAAATAAATAATTGTTTTCTAGAACTATAGTATGACAGAGAGTTTCAAAAATCCAGCATATTATATTGAAAATTATAAAAATAATAAAACATCTTTTTTTTCGCTATTACAAAGAGTACAAGATTCTTTTATTTTATTTAAGCAAAATCCGGATGACGAAAATATTGAAATGAATTATAGGGGATATGTAGACAAAGTGAAAAAATTCCATGAAAATGAAATGAAATTAGACCAAGAATTTAAAAAATCTAATAAAAAAATAAATGAAGGTTTAGATTTAATGATTAAAGATATTCAAAAAGAAAAGAAAAAAAATAAAACATTGACTGAGAAATTAAATAAAATCACTCAGCAGGATAATGCTTTTGACCAATCATATAGTGATAGTGTTCATGAATATAATTATACTATCCTATATAGTACATCTATTATTGGAATGATTGCTTTTATGATCTATTCGGGAAAATTAAAATATAAGCAATAAGTATGGAACTTCCTTCAACTGGAGTTGAAAATGAAAAAGTATATCTTGATATGCCTACCATAAATGGTAGACAAGATGATGCTTCATTGCGTGTATCGAAAAATTACCAAGAATATTTAGCATTATCTATTGCTGGATTCGCCGTTTTAGGTGTATTATTTTATCAAGTTTCAAAAAAAACAAATTAAAAAATCTATGAGTATAGATAATATTTAACATATGAATTAATCTCTTTATATGTTATATGAGCAATCCTTGTAATATAGATTTAACTGATGAACAAGCTGAATGTTATTTAGATAGATATGTTGATTTAAAAGATGCATTTGGCGATGATTTAAAAAGAGCAAAAGAACACTGGAAACGTTATGGTTGTACACCTAAAGAAGGACGTATTTATGAATGTTTACCCGCGAAATGCAAATCTTCTGTAAGTGATAAACAAGCTATTTGTTATTTAGATAGATATGCTGATTTGAAATCTGCTTATGGAAATGATTTAGAAAAAGCAAAACGTCATTGGAAATATTTTGGTTGTTTGGAAAATAGAAATTTAAGTTGTCAGCAAGATAACCAAGCTACATTTAGTGGTGACGAAACAGCTAATATTATTAACTATTACAATAAATACAATGATGATTACGAACGCAATAAAAATCAAATTAATGGACAACGTTTAGATATCAAAAATGTTGATGGTGATTTAGAAAGTTCACAATTAGGTCTAGAATCATCGCGATTTAAATTAATGGCTATTACATTGGGCAGTTTAGTTGCAATAATTGTTTCAATGAGATTTTTAAAATAAATTTATTCATTATATACTATATATACAATGAATATTGATGATAAAAATAATATGAATTTGAATAGTGAAAGATATACTAGTATATTATGCGATCAAGGGGAATTATTTAATAACCAACGCAATGAACTAATAAATTCATCAAAATTTAATAAAAATGACAACATAAATAGTAATGGTTTAAACCAATCAAATGATACTATTCTTATTAATTCTTCAAATAAAATAGAAGAAGGATTTACTAATAATGAATCAATAATTGAGGGTTTTCACGAACATGAAGATTCAAAATTAAGTGATATAATTAAAAATATGGATGCTTGGATGAAACGCGAATTTAAAGAATTGAAGGTTCTACAAAATCAATATTCTTCATTGCAGAATCAATACAATAATCTAGATGAAAAATTTGGAACTGAAACTCGCGATTATTTATCACGTACTACAAAAGATAATAATTATAATGGTAAAACAATTCAGTTCAAAGATGGTGAAATGGGTTATGTAACAGAAAAAGGATACTTGCGTGATTACGATAGCGATGCTCATGTGCAAATAGGTGATAAAAATAAATGCAACACAGATGTTATTAATTCAGGAGTATCTAGAAATGATTTCATTAATTTAGATTCGCAGAAATTGGGACCAAAAATGCTTTTAAATAAAAGCGATATTCAAACAATTCGTATTTATCAAAAAAATAATTATTTACATGTTTCGGAAGTTGAAGCTTACGATAACAACAACAATAATATTATTATACCAAAAAATAAGGAAGAATCCGTTGTTATTTATTGTAAAGTTAACGTAAAATTAAACGAGTTTTCTAGTAATGCAGATAATTACAGAATGTATCTGACCTATAATGGACAAAAAGTTTCAGAAGAAATCAGTTTTCAAGCTCGAAAATTACCTAAAATAACAAGTGGTCCTGCAAAAATAGATGTAGGTTCAAATTCTAGCAATCGTTTTTATGGTGTTAGAAAAGCAAGAAATTATGGAAAAGATAAACAAGGTATGCGTATTTTGTATTATTCTATGTCAAATTGTAATGGTTGGTCACCAAAAAAATACATTGCAAAAACACATCATACAGGTAGTATAAATTTTAATTGGGGTGGAGGAAGAATAGTTAATAAATATCGAAATTATGTAGGAACATATATAGATGGATATATTATTGCACCTGTAAGCGGGACAATTCAGTTATATTCGGACTCAGATGACGGGCAAGGATTTTGGTGGAAAGGGAAAAATTTATGGAATGGTCTTAATTTGAATCATGGACGTTCGGATGCAGGTCTTTATTCTGCCAATGTTGAAGTTGTGAAAGGTGAATATTATTATTTTGCTCATTTATGGCGCGAATGTGGTGGTGGGGCTAATCTTCGTCTATTTTGGACTTTACCAGGAAAAAGGCGTGAAATCATTCCATCACAATATTTTACAATTGGAGGGTCATCTAGTGGTTCAAAAAGAGGAATTTTATATCACAAATTTAAAAAAGTAAACGGGGTTGTAAATGGTTTTGAAATAAATACAAATGGAAAAAAATTGGTTCTAGAAAAACCACTAGATGTATGGGTGAGACGCGATGACCAAAAATGGTCAGAAGGTGGTTATTATCCATCATCTAAAGACAATTATGGAGCAATAAAAGTATCAAATGATGTGAAAGTATCATTTCCATCATATAATCCTTTTGTAGAAAGTGCGATTATGAATGTTGGCATTGGGTGGAGTGGATATACACATTATCCAATTGATGGTATAATTTCATCAAAATGGCCAAATGCCGTCCATAGTTCAAAAAATCGTGAATGCATTTATGATATTAATTTAAGAGAAAAGGCTGATATAGAACGTATTCGCATTCGTAATCGAATTGATTGTTGTCAGAATCGATTGGATGGTGCAAAACTTCAATTATTAGATATTAATAAAAAATTAATTAAAGAATTTGCTCTCAATGGAGACCAAGAACAAGTATTTTATTTAAACAATGAACCAAGAGGTACAACCTGTGGAAGTGAAGGTAAAAATGTAAAGGTTACCAAGATAGGAGATATTGGGGATGCCGAGTATATTGGATGCTACAAAGATAGACCTGGTCGTGCCATGAAATGGGAGGGTAAACGTGGCACATTTGAACAATGCAAACAATATGCAATTGATAATAAATCACCTTATTTTGCTCTACAAGCATCTAAACCCAACCGAGACTATCATGCGTGTATGATAAGCGACGATTTAAATAAGACAATGAAATATGGAGAACGTCCCGATAGGCGATGTCCAACACGTCCTTATAGTGATAGTTATGGACCAGTTGGTTCTAGATGGACAAATGCAGTATATGCATTAGATAAAACGGATTATCAAAAAGTTGAAGAAAAGGCAAAAAATATTGGGGATACGATTGATACTTATACAGGTGGTTCAATTGCTGATTGTATGAATGAATGTGAAAAAACAGGACAATGTAACGCAATTGAATATGACCCCGATTTTTTAACAGAAATGGGTGAAAAAGCTCTGTATGTTGGTCGAAATTCTGGTAATGGTGTTGTTCGTGTAAACAAAAATGTTGATAAATATTTTAACATGGATGGCTATGAAATTATAAGTAAAGTACGCGTTACACGTAATCATGGACGTTGGCGAAATATCTATCATTATGGAAATAATAATCGCGAACGTTCACCGGCATTGTGGTTATACCCTAACTTTTCTTCAAGAAATTGGAAGTTTCATTTTAGAATTCGAACAAAGCGTAATTGGAATGATGGTATCAATTTTGAGGTACCTCATCATTTAAGAAAATTAAATACCACATGGACAATTCGAATTGTTATAGATGCTACACAGCCATTAAAGATTAATGCTTACATAAACGATATGCCAGTAGGTTCTAAAAAATTTGATTATGGATTAGATAGATTGAATAATCGCAAATTTTATATAAAATGCCCTTGGTATGGCGGAAGAAATACTTACAAGGTTGATTCAATTGTATTAAAAGATGCTTTCGCTAAAATAGAAAAGGGGAAATGTGAAACTAAAACAAGTCAAGAATTAACACAGGCACCTGGTTCAAATACAATAATTTACAATAAACTATCTGAGCGTCCATTTACACATGGAACAGATAACCTCGGAAAAATAGGTTACGTTGACGAAAAAGGAGTTTTACATGAATATCCAGCAAGTATGACACCATTAAAAAATAATTATTCATTAATAAGAGATGTAGATAGTCCAGGTAATGATATATTTAATAAAGTTACAGAAAGTATTGAAGAAGCAAGAAGAATTGCTAGTTCAAGAAATGATGTTGCTGGGTTTGTTCGTTTACCAAATGGAAGAACATGGTTTAAAAATAGAAATATGTATCCTGTAAATCCAAATGGGTCCCAACGATATTACAGAAATATGCAGTTATATCACAAAGAAACTACATTTAAACATCATACAACATGTACGGATGATTTCAGTGAAATAAATAGTTTTGAGTGGAATAATTATACAAAAGGTCAAAATATGACGATGAATACAAAATGTACTATTTCCAATTATACCGATGATAAATTTAATCAAAAAAATAACGTAGCTACAAGATTAAATGAATTAAATCAAAAAATCAAAGAAAAAATAGAACGTATCAAAAATAGAAATTCGCGATTGAACCCTTATTTAGAAAAAAGTTATCAAAAAATTGGCGAAGTAGTAACTGAAACAGAGAGTAATGATAATACCAGAAGCGAACTATTAGGAAATCGACAAGAAGGAATGACAAATATGAAAAATGCATACAATAATAATATTAGTCGTAATCTACCATCGTATCAAGAAGAACAGGATTCAGGCTCTGCATTATTGGGTCTACTGGGAGTAGCAGGTTTAATCATGGGTGTTTCCTATATGAAAAAATAAGTAATTGTTATTTTTATTAATGAAAATAAGTAATAGTTTAGATAATATTTATTTTCATTAACAAATATTATCATTATATATTATATATAATGACCGATATGAACAATCCATTTGAAGGTGAACAAAAAATGGCAACTAGTAATTTAGAAGAAACTCTAAATAATTTAACTGGCTATATTCGCCAACTTCAAGGTGTTGAAGAAAGCATGTATAAAGTATTGCGAAACAACCCAAATATTACAGATTTAGAAAAAGAAGAAGCAGTTTCACAGATTAATGAATTATCTGCAAAACGCGAAGCTCTTAATCAAGAAATCGCTTCTTTAGGTGAACGAGCTAAAGTCGATTTAAAAGTTGATTTCCAAGCTTTCCAACAACAAATGCGTATTGTAGAAGCAGCGGAACGTCAATTAAATGAATCGAAAATTAAATTAAAGCTTTTAAACGATGAGAAGTTAAATAAATTGCGTCTAGTTCAAATTAATACATATTATCACAAACGTTATGATGCATTAAGTTCATTAGTAAAAAAATTCGTTTTATTTCTTGCTCTTGCAATTATTATAGCAGTTCTTATGCAAAGAGGTATATTACCTGCTTCCATTGGTTCAATTATTATGGCTGTTTACTTTGCTTTAGGATTTGTATATTTTTACATTGGATATGCTGATATTTCACAGAGAAGCAAACGTAATTTTGATGAATACGAATGGCCATTTGATCGTAATATGGACTCTAGTGAATTAGGCGAATATGATTCTTCAGAAGAATGTGCTTTTACAGGAAATTGTGAAAATACAGAAACATGTGTTGGTGAAGAATGTTGCACAACTGGAATGAGTTACGATGAAACGGCAGGAAAATGTATACCTGATGGCAAGTGTGGAACAGAAGAAGGAATGACTAATGCTTTAACACAAAACATGTTTAGTTCTAGACCCGACGTGGTTCAAGTGGCTGATAATGGTCCTGTAAAACCATTTAGTAATAACTTCGAAAATTTCGCTTCATTTTAAATCCATTAATTATAGTATATATTTATAAAATTTATAATCATATACTATATGAGCGTAACAAATATAAAAGATAAAATAGATCCAACATTTTATTTAAATAGATATCCTGATTTAAAAAATGCATATGGAAACAATCATAAAGCAGCAATACGACATTATATGAACCATGGTGTTTACGAAAAAAGGTTTTTTAATAGTGAATATGAGGAAGTACAGAAAGGTATTGCTGCAAATACTACAACTAGTGGACAAGTATATCCATATACAAGTGAATACATTAAATTTAATAATTTAAATACTGATCCTCGCAATACTTCTTCGATGGGTACTATTCGAAACACGAATTCAAATGTGTGTCGTTTAAAATGCAATGAAAATAGTGAATGTGGGGGGTTTTCAATTAAAAAAGGTAAACATTGTACTTTATGGAATACTAACGTTTATCCAGATGTAGGAATGAAAAAAGAAAAAAAAACAGATTTTTACATGCGTAAACGTGAAATGCGCAGATTTTGCGATGATGAATGTATGAATCAAAAACAATTAGAAGATTTGGAAAGTAAATTTGATGAAATCATTAGTGATGTTAAAACAGCTCCTGAAAAATTTAACGAAGTATCTAAAAAATTAATTATTGGACGTCAGGGAGAAGATTATTATAATCGATTAAAAGATAGTGAATATCAAAATATGAGTGAAAAGGTTATTAATAAAGTAAAGGAACTTTATAGCAAAGAAAACAATATTAAATTGAGCATTTCTGAAAATTATAAAAGGAAATTAGACTATTATAGTTTTTTAGAAGATTATTTGAACATTTATAAAGAGAAAAATGACAAATTAAGAAATGATATAGATAGAATAGCGAATGAAAAAAATATTGATGCTCGCAAAACCTATTATGAGGATAATGAAACGGAAAAAATAGATAATTACACTGAATTGTTTATTTATTTTTATTACTCTGTGTTTGCCGTATATACATACATTTTCATTACCCAAGCCGTTTATACTGATAAAAAACAGATATTCTTATACATATTCTTTCTCTTCTTTCCATATTTGATGTATTACTATTTTATTCATTATATCAAAGTAGTTGCTGATTTCATTAGTAACAACAAACCAAAAAATGTATATTTCTCTAAAGAGAACTGATAAATAATTTACTAAAAAATATTAAATTATTTATTATTTATTCTTCATTTACTTCATCATCTATTTCTTCTTCGTTATCATCATTACTTTCGTTAATAACTACTCGCACATTTTTCCAACATTTAGAAGAGGAATAGCTGCCAAACATTTTGTTCATTTTTTCTTTCAGTTCACTCTGTTTTAACATTTTTTGGTCACCTTGTGTTTGCATCCATAATTGATAATCACGCCACAATCCAGTTACCTTGATATTGCTTCCTTCACATTCACGAACGCATGTAGTAATAAATTTCAATACTGAATTTTGACTTGCCTCGTATTCAAAGCTTGCATCTCGAATCGTTTTGCATTCACTAACAAGACCATTTGTTTTAAAAGCAATATCTACCAACATGGACAACATAACTTCCTTCCAATCTTCGAATTTTCGTTCCAAGAATTTATCTTTTGGAAAAATGTATTTATGGTGCTTCCACTTAGGATCATTCGGGTTATCATCAAATTTAGATACAAACTGGATAACATCAATACGACGCCATGTACCTTCGCTAGTATCTTCAATATCATAAAGTGTATTTGCACAAACTACCAAATCAAACTGAGGGTCATATGTTACTTGGTCTTGATACAATTTACGACCTGTAATGGAGTCACCACCAGTTAATTCTTTCATTGGACCATCATTTAATTTATCACCTTTAGAAGGTTCTTGAATTACTGCCAAACGAACACCCATTAGATTCATTAGTTCAGGAGATGCATTACCTACACCAATTCTTTTCTGTGAAACAACAGAACCGGATAATACACCTTGATAACCACCACGTTCACGAGTATTTAATAACTTCGACATAAGCTTAATCAAAATGGATTTGCCGTTTGAACCAGTACCAAGGAAAATGCGAAACTTATGATTTAGATTTGTACCAATTAGTGAAGAAGCGAGAAACTCCCACATATATTTATTAACATCTTCAATTGGAAATAATGTTCTCATAAAGGCTTTAATATCTTCGATCTTTCCTGCTTCATTCTCTTCATAATAAGACAATGGTTTGTATTCAACACTTGTTGTTAGTGTCAAATAATCTTCAGCTGCTCCATGACGAAATTCTTTATTTTTAAAATCGACAACACCATTCTTAAAAACCATAAGGTCGGGATTTTTATCCATCTTGTGAACAAAGTATCGGTCATAGAACAATTCACGCGCAGCTTTAAAAATACCACCTTTTTTATTACTATCTTTAAGCTTAATGCAAATATTACTGACTTTTTCTAGCTGTTTTTCGTACATATCATAATCTTGATCACTTTTATCGATTGTATTTATCTTTCCTAATATTTCAATGGATTTGCTGTGATAAATTTTATACATTTGCGTTGAAAACAACAAATTTAATTCAACGGCACCTTCTATTTCGACCCACCTATGTTCCTCGAATTTATACCAAAGATTTTTTTGTGAATTTGCACATTTATAATCATCCTTGAAACGTTGATACATAACCATGGCCAAATCAAAATCTACACCACTGCTAATAATCGATTGTTGCACATAATATTCAACTGATGTTTCAATAATTTTCTTGTATAAATTTTCTTTACCACTTTGCTCTTCCTGGTAATAATATGATTTTGCCCATAATGATATTGACCTATCTGATAAACAATTAGGACCCTCTTTAAAATTGCACCAATCTACATATCGTTGGGATATATCATTAATATCAAAGGATGGTGATTTACTACTAAAAAGTATCCATGTAAAGAATAACCTAAAATCAGCATTACGTAAAGCCCAACCTACACGAATCCATTTATCATATGGATTGTAAAAGCTTTCGGGTAAAATCATTGTTAAATCATGTGTTTCTTTAATCTTATAATCATCACTGCGAATTAAATTATTATTGAATATTTGGTCAACAACACGCTTCAAATCTTCAACACAACGGATCTTTGACAAATATTTTTCTATTCCAAAACCACTTTCACCAAGCTGATATAATGCAGGCGTTATTTCTTGAATAGATCGCGTGTTGCTCTTTTCATTTGATTTAATGCATTCGATTAATTCAGGCTGCACATCATAACGGATATGTTCATCGTATTGTGCAGATAGTGTCTTAAAATTATCAAAATTTGACGCATAATCACTGGCATTTTCTGGTTGTAATTCATTAAAATCGTCAGTATTTATGCGGTATAAATATGTCAGTTTATAAGCTTCACTATCTGCTTTTTGAGAACCATATAAAGTCCAATTTGTCTTGCCTGTAGTAATTCCTTCATCAAAAATATCTTCCACAGAATTTGTTAATGGTAAATCTTCAGAAATCGAAGCAAAATCGTACATGACTTGCTTTCGCAAATATTGTTGTAAAGGTCTACTTAATTGTACTCCTATTATAATGTGAATTCCATCTTTAGTTTTATCGTCTAACACTTTTACGTTTGGTTTTTCAAAAATAAAGATGGGAAATGATGTATTTTCCTGGAATATTAAAATGTCCTGTAATTTTTCTAGGTATAAAAAGATAATATTTTGTATGAATTCTTCATTATGACATCGATCTTTAATATTGTCAGGATAACGGAAATCCAAATCTATCACAATCGGTGAATTATCACTTGATAACTGACGCTCTGTCAAATATTCTTTTTGACGCAAAGTAAAAACATGGTTCCAATATACTTTATAAAACTCATCCAAATCTTTACCTGGTAAAATTGAATAAGAACCTCCTGTAACCTTATATTGTTCATTTTTCATACGTGTATGAGTATATTTTTCATTTTGTTTTATATAATGTTGCTTCAAAAACAAAGGAAATTTTGATTTTGACATATTTCGGTATATATAATTCTAAATATAATTAATCTTTATTTCAATTTTAGTCATTAATTATTTTTCCTTTTTAGTTGTATTATGCTTTAAAATAGTTTCGATTAATGTAGAATAGTCACTAGACGATGTAGTAAAAGCACCTGGGATAATTGCATGAAAAAAAGCAAATATAGATGCTAAAAAAAATTGTAACGATAAAGTCATGGAAAATAAACAATGTTCAAAATAATCCATATTGACTTCCTGTAAATGTTGGTTACTTTTTTGTACTATTTCCATTTATATTTATTCAATATTTAAATTTTATAATTTGAATTTGTGTACTTAAGTAAGTACGGAGATTGTTTATTCCCCCAAGTTGGATCTCTTTTCTTTAAAGCTGATATTTCCCATTCATCCAGTAACCATTCATAATATTGTTCACTTTCGTATTGTTCCACCTTAAGATTGTATTCATTTAATTCTTGTATTATATTCGTCATATGTTCTTTTGCAGTATTGTCATAATCACCAATATATTTTATTATGTCTATAGGTAATATGCTATACAACTCTTTATAATTCATATTTTATTCTTTACTATCATTCAATTCAAAATAGTAAATAAAATCAATTTATATATTTTTAGAGAAAAATGGAACCAATTTTTTATTGGTCAATAAATTATGGACGGATTTTTTTCTAATAATATAACAATGGAGATTTCAAAACAATTATTATATATTATTATTTGCATTAAAGTGTTGTTTCTAGCAATGTTTTTATATTATAAATTCGCATACTATACAGATGACGACGAAGCAAAATTAGATAAAATAGAGGAAAAAAAAGATTTTTTACACGAAATGTTTACTTTTTTCATGTATTTTTTATTGGTTATATTATTTAATCCATATCATAAAGATGTTATTCTTCATAAAAATCGTAGTGATAGTTATCATTTTCAAGTAATTATTTTTACTTTGGGATTAATTCAGCTTATCAATTTCGATTATAGTGTATTTTTAAAAATTCCTGAAAATTTGCTATACTAAATTTAAATTTAAATGTAAAACTATTAAACATAAATATTCATGTTAATAAAAACACTATAATGACGTCATTACCCAGAAGCAATGCTTTAAGATTAGCCAAAGATGTACGCGAAATAATGAAAAATCCTCTCGAAGATAATGGTATTTACTATAAACACGACGAATCAAATATGTTACATGGATATGCATGCATTATTGGACCTTCAGATACACCTTATCAATATGGTTTTTATTTTTTCAAATTAGAATTTACAACTAATTATCCAAGTGAACCACCAAAAGTGACTTATTATACACAAGGTGATAAAATACGCTTTCATCCAAATTTGTATCGAAGTGGAAAAGTATGTGTATCCATTTTAAATACTTGGCGTGGTGAACAATGGTCATCTTGTCAAACAATCTCATCTATATTATTAACTCTTACTACATTATTTCATAATAAGCCTTTATTAAATGAACCGGGTATTACTGAAAGCCATATTGACTTTGAAAAATATAATGAAATAATTAGTTACAAAGCACTAGAGCATGCAATTTTAAAAATGACTGATAAAGAATATTTCGATAAAGAATATCACATGTTTACATCATTTTATGATATCGTTGTTGATAATCTAAAAAAAAATAAAAAACATATTGAAAAAATAATAAAAGGTCTTTATGAAAATCATAAAAAACAATCTAGCAAAAACATTAGAACAAATATTTATTCGATGAGTGTTTTTTTAGACTATAAAGAGCTGAAAAATTCTGCAAAAAAAATACTTACTGAATATTAATTTAAAAATTGAATTAAATATTGCTTAAAATTATATTATTAATATAAAGTATGTACTTCTGCGAGAAATGTCAAAACATGTACTATTTGCGTTTGTCAACAAATAATGACGACGCATTGGTTTATTATTGTCGTAATTGCGGTTATGAAGATAAAAATTTACATCAAGAAATGATTTGTGTTTCAACTGAACATATCCAAAAGAAAACAGAAACATTTGACAATATTCTCAATCCTTATATAAAATACGACCCAACCTTACCTAGAGTATTTCATTTATCATGCATTAATACCGAATGTGCTAGTAATAGAGATAAAAATCCTGAACAAAAGCACATCTTGTATATTCGTTACGACGAAAGTTCAATGAAATATATCTATATGTGTGGTTTATGTGATAGTCATTGGAAAAGTGATATTAAAGCAAATAAATAATTAATGCGTGAATATGCTATTTTTTTATTCATAAAATTGAAATAAAATAATATATTAAAACTATTGTATTAGTATATTATAATGAGTGATAACGAAGATAATGTTTCAATCGCCTCTTTGGACGATAATGAGAGTATAAATGAAGAAGAAGAAGAAGATTCTGTATTGGAAAGCATTAATATTGAAGATGAAATTGATGAAAATGAATTGGAATATGAAGACGTTGATTTAGAAGCACTTGAGGAACAGGTACAAACGAAAAAAAGCAAAACACAAAAGACTAATAATAAACCCATTGATGAAGATATTGATAACTTATCAATTGATAGTGATTCTAGTGATATTAGTGACGATGAAGACGACGAGGAGGAAGATGATGATTATGTTAAACGTTTTGAAAAATTAGATAGACAAATGAAGGAAGACCATGTTGCGAACTATCATCCTACATCACTTCAAGAAAATTATCAGGAAATCGCTACATTATCTCTTGTAGTTAGAAATGACAAAGGTGAAATTATTGACCCACTACATAAAACGATTCCTATAATGACTAAATATGAAAAGGCGCGCATGTTAGGCCAACGTGCAAAGCAAATTAACAATGGGGCAAATATTTTTGTTCAACCAAAACAAGAAACGTTTGATGGCTATTTGATTGCTCTTCAAGAATTAGAAGAAAAAAAACTACCATTTATTATTAGACGTCCTTTGCCAAATGGTCATAGTGAGTATTGGAAAGCTAGTGATTTAGAATATTTGCATGAAATTGCATACTAAAATATATTCAAATTAAATTTAAATATTAACGTTTAATAAGATTATGATATTTTCTTTCATTGATAAACTTGATAAACTATTCGAAATAACTAGTCATTATTTATGTGTTATAGGATTTTCTTTTATTACTTCAAATTATTTATATAATAAGCTTACTAATAAATTTGGAATAACTATTGAGCGAATGTTTGATTTACAATATATTTTTCTATTTTTTTCTATTACAAAAGTATCATTATATCTCGTTTAATTATTATTTATTGCACGAAAAACATCTGATGGTGCAGATGGTAAAGGTGGTTCTACCAATGTTGCAATAATCGGTTCAGCATGCTGAACTTGTGCTTGTTGCATTGGTTGGTTTTCTAGTTGCCGATGATAATCCGTATAAATATTATTCGCCCTATAGTGTGTTTCAAGATAACGCATTTTAGCTATATATTTATTATAGAATTCCATTTTTATTTTTTCATTTTTCGACCTTGAAAAATAATGCCATCTACTTTTTGATTTTTCCGCATATTCATTGAATTTAGTTTTGTAATAATTATACTCTAATACATCTTTCTCAAGAATTAAAATAGAAAAACTAATGAGGTGAATTGTGGAGTTAAGTAATAAAGTTGCCGTGGTAACAGGTGCAGCATCGGGCCTAGGTCGCGCGGCGGCAGAGAAGCTGGTCAATGGTGGCGCTAAAGTAGTGATTGTGGATATGAATGCCGAGGCAGGCGCCAAAGCGGTGGAAGAGCTGGGTGCAGCCAACGCAAGCTTTGTGCAGCTCGATGTCTCTAGTGGTTCTGATGTCGAGGCAGCGTTTGAAAAGATTTTAGCGGATTTAGGTCATGTCGATATCTTCCGTGGTCTCTTGGCCGATGCCGGTCTTAGTGCCGATAGCGAATCCGAACTGTTCGATTTGGTTCAGCGCAAAGCGACGCGCGAACTCGGTCAGTGGATTGAATCTAATATCCGCGATCCGCAACTAGCCGGTTGGTTAACTGTGCTACCAAGTCTCACGGGCAGTATTGAGGTGTTGGCCGCTGCCAGTGAAAAACTGGCCGGCGCTCCGACTGCAGTATTGGCGGCAATAGCGCAGCTGGAAGAGATTGTCGCGCGCATTGCTAATCGCAATGTGACGATCTACCTCGATCTCGGCGAATTACCTGGTTACCACTATCACACCGGCGTCGTCTTTGCCGCCTATGTGCAGGGCTATGGAAAGGCACTGGGTAATGGCGGGCGCTATGATCATGTCGGGGAAGCCTTTGGCCGATCCCGTCCGGCAACGGGATTTGCCTGTAACCTAAAATCTCTCGTCAGCCAAAGCGTCAATGACTATTCGGCTGTGCCCGGTATATTTGTGCCGTTTACCGGTAATCAGAATCTGGCAGAGCAAGTCGACCTGTTGCGCAGTCAGGGTAATCGGGTTGTGCAGGGATTTGAGAGGCAGCAGTTTGACTGTAACGAAGTAAATTGTGATCGCTTGCTGGTTGAGCAAGAGGGTCAGTGGATTATTCAAAAGCTGGCCTAGCGTTAAACGTTATGTCGCCTAAACTTTTTTGAGCAAGCATTATTATGGGTAGAAATGTCGTTATTCTTGGTTCCCAGTGGGGGGACGAAGGCAAGG